>ONZU01000004.1_pt1 | contig 303535 bp, 260 predicted proteins | sample 1671161 | NCBI WGS metagenome assembly ONZU01 (sample SAMN06348128, study PRJEB24527) | human gut metagenome | biome: human gut; feature: ankylosing spondylitis patient; material: feces | host: Homo sapiens | place: China | collected 2015-10
CCGCCCTGTCACGGCGGAGGTCGTGGGTTCGAACCCCATCCGGGTCGTTTACAATTTATAATTGTATATAGCATGTTTAATGGGATCATAGCTCAGCTGGGAGAGCATCTGCCTTACAAGCAGAGGGTCATAGGTTCGAGCCCTATTGGTCCCACTTTGCCGACATGGCTCAATGGCAGAGCAGCTGATTTGTAATCAGCAGGTTGTTGGTTCGACTCCGACTGTCGGCTTTCGCGGTGGCTTATCTACGGATATGAAGATGGGTTATTGCGTTTTAATTGAATATGGACGGATTCCCGAGTGGCCAAAGGGGACAGACTGTAAATCTGCTGGCGATGCCTTCGAAGGTTCGAATCCTTCTCCGTCCATTATATTCTTTTATAATTTTGCATATTTGTTATATGTTTTGCATATAATAAATTAAATGAATAACGCGGGGTAGAGCAGTTCGGAAGCTCGTCGGGCTCATAACCCGAAGGTCACAGGTTCAAATCCTGTCCCCGCTACTATGCCTAGATAGCTCAGTCGGTAGAGCAGAGGACTGAAAATCCTCGTGTCACTGGTTCGATTCCGGTTCTAGGCACTAAGTTAGGGAACTCAATCTTTTTGAAAGGTTGAGTTTTTTTTGATTGCAGATTTATAGAACAGAAAAAGAGATAATTCTAAATATAATGGGAGAAGAAAGACACTGTATAATTTTGGACCTTTGTCAAAAGGGGGGAAAAAATGGTGTTTTGTCGGGAATAGAAGGTAAAAGTCCCGGAAAATATAAATACAGGTTGAATTATTATACCGATGTGTTATCATAGTAAATGTATGTGCTGAAATGGATTGAAAAAATAAAGTATTTTGAGAACATGCACAGGAATGGATACAAAAACATTTTAAATTTATAAGAAAAATGTGCAATTTGCAAAAACAGCGTGAGTTGAAGCATTTTGAGCGGAAATGTTTTTAGAAGAATTTTCGGGGACTGTCCGAAACGGAGGATAAAATGAGTAAAGGAAACATTAATTATAAATATTTAAGAAGACGGAAAAACTGGTTTCAGCGCAATTGGAAAGCACTGATAATCTATATCGTACTGATTCTTGCAGTGCTGGGCGCCGGTGCATTTGTATGTATCCGGTTCACACCGCTTGGCAGTAAGTTAGGCATTACGCAGAGTAATGAAAGTAAAGAAAATAAGGCTTCACCGGGTGCGGATAATAATGCACAGGGTGACGGCAGCAATAAGAATAACGGTGAACAGCAGACCAAAGAAGTGACATGGATAGATTTAAAAGAGCCGGAACAGCAGAAGGAAGTTTCTTATACCGTACCGGCCGGAGTGGCATATCCGTATCACATTAAAGTCAACAGAGCGGCAAACTGTGTAACGGTCTACGGGATTGATGAGAGCGGTTCGTATTCAATTCCGGTAAAAGCATTTGCGGCATCCTGCGGCAGAGCAGGAGAAGAAACGATTACCGGTGAAAATTATAAAACATCGGATATGTATGTATGGCGTTTAATGGTGGACAATACCTATGGACATTATGCGTACCGTATCAGCGGCGGATATCTGTTCCATTCCGTACCGTATTTAAAGGCAGCCAATAATACACTTGAAACAGAAGAATATAATAAGCTGGGTACATTTGCATCACTGGGCTGTGTCAGAATGTGCGTCCGTGATGTATTGTGGCTGTATGAAAACTGTCCGCAGGGAACAACGGTTGATATTTATGATGATGCTGCGAATCCGGGACCGCTTGGCAAGCCGGAATCTATTAAAATTCCGTTAGACAGCCCAAATGCAGGCTGGGACCCGACAGACCCGGATGAAACAAATCCATGGCATAAGGAGAGTGCGACACTTTCAGGAGTACAGGATATTACCGTAAAGGTGGGAGATACCGTTGATTTCTTAAAAGGTGTGACGGCAAAAGATACCTGCGGCAATGATATTACAGATAAAATCGCAGTAAGCGGACGATATACAACCGATGCGGCAGGCGAATATACGATGAAGTATCAGGTAACAGATGCAATCGGAAGCACAGCAACGGCTGAAATGAAATTAATTGTGACAAAATAACAGATTTAAAAGCAGACTTTGACAGAAATGTCGGGTCAGAATATAAAAGCAAAGGAGCTGTCTAAACCGGACAAGGTCAGAAAAAATAGAAATCTGGCTTTTTGCAGGTTTAAGCAGCTTTTTTGCATGAAACGGAGAAAGAATGAAAAAAGATTTATTAGAGCGGCTGGAGGAATACTGCGGTGCAGATTATGTGCCGTTACATATGCCGGGAGCAAAAAGAAATACACAGGAGTTTGTCATGCCAAACCCCTATGCGATTGACATTACGGAAATTGACGGATTTGACAATATGCATCATACAGAGGACATTTTAAAAGAAGCCTTTGAGCGGACGGCAAAATTATTCGGTGCAGAGGAAAGTCTGTGGCTGATAAACGGAAGCAGTGCGGGGCTGTTGGCGGCAATCTGCGGAGCAACGAAAAAAAATGATACGGTGCTGGTCGCAAGAAACTGTCACCGTGCTGTGTATAATGCCATTTACTTAAATGAATTAAATCCGGTGTATCTGTATCCCAAGGAAGTCACAAGCGGCATTTACGGTGCGGTATCACCAAGTCAGGTTGAACAGGCATTCAAACAGCATGAAAATATCCGTGCGGTTATTATTACTTCGCCGACGTATGAGGGAATTGTATCGGATGTAAAAAAAATTGCGGAAATCGTACACCGGTATGGTAAGATATTGATTGTAGATGAAGCGCACGGCGCGCATTTTGCATTTCATGAAGCTTTTCCGGAATCGGCGGTATTCTGCGGTGCCGATGCGGTAATCCAGAGTATTCATAAAACACTGCCGTCCCTGACGCAGACGGCGTTACTGCATTTGCAGGGAAATATTGATAAAGAGCGGGTGCGGCGGTATTGGGATATGTATCAGACCACCAGTCCGTCCTATGTGTTAATGGGTGGCATTGACCGTTGTATGACAGTGCTTGAAACGAAAGGAAAACCTCTTTTTAATGCGTATGTGACACGGCTTCTGGCATTGCGGAAAAAATTAGAAACACTTACGAATATCCGACTGTTTCCGACCGATGACATTTCAAAGATTGTACTGCTTGTACGGGACGGAAAAGAATTGTATCAGGAATTGTTAAATAAATATCATATCCAGCTTGAAATGGCTTCTTTGCAATATGTCATTGCGATGACCAGTATCGGGGATACCGATGAATATTATGAGCGTTTTTTTGAAGCGCTCAGACAGATAGATGATGAAATGCAGACGAAAATCAGAAGAGGACAGAAATCACAACTACAGACGGAACAGGACATAAAACAAAGGAATGAATTGCCAACAGAACTTGAAAACGTAGAAAAAATAACTGCTTTTATGGAATGTTTTCCGGAGGTGAAATGTAATCCGTATGATGCGCAGAATGGGGACGCCGAGCCGGTAGAACTGGATTTATGCGTGGGAAGAACTGCGGCGGCAGGCGTGTGCTTTTATCCGCCGGGTATACCGCTTATTCAGGCGGGAGAGGTTTATACAGGAGAAATTGCAGAGATTATCCGTGAAGGAATCCAGAAAAATTTGGAAGTTATCGGTATTGAAAAAAGTGAAAAAGGAGTATATGTTTCATGCCTGAAATCATATTTTTAATGGGAAAAAGTGCAACGGGAAAAGACCACATTTACGAACAGCTTGCACACGATGAGCAGCTTCATTTAAAGAGAATTACCATGTATACGACAAGGCCGATGCGGGCGGGAGAAGCGGAGGGCGTTGAGTATCATTTTGTAAATGATGATGAAGCCGCGCGGCTTGAAAAAGAAGGAAAAATCATCGAAATGCGCTGTTATGATACGGTTATCGGCGTGTGGAAATATTTTACGGTCAATGACGGGCAGATACAGTTAGGCGGAAAGAACCGCTATATTGTTATCGGAACGCTTGAAGCGTATGACGGATTTTGCAAATATTACGGAAAAGAACATCTTTTGCCGATATATATAGAAGTAGAGGATAAAATCCGGCTTCTGCGTGCTATTCACAGGGAAGAAGAACAGGAAAAGCCAAAGTATGCGGAACTGTGCCGTAGGTTTTTGGCAGATGAGCAGGATTTTTCCGAAGAAAATTTAAAAAAATCCGGGATTACAAAGCATTTTTCAAACAATGACGGGTTAGAAGACAGTGTGGCGGCAATTAAGCAGGAGATTTTAAGGAATATTGGTGAACAAAAAAGCCGCGATTAAAAATATTTACTGTATATGTAAATGATATATGGATGAAACTGTGGAAACTTAGGTAAAGATTTATTGGTTTATGCGGTAAAGTATGCTATAATGCTTATATAGTGCCAAAATGGGGGTATTTTTGTGGATATTAAGGTAAATGACGTATCAAAGATACAACAGGTAGAAGAACCGACAAAGAGCGTGGACAGTGGAGATGACAGCTTTAAATTTACGCTGATCCGCAATATCGAAGAAAAGGATCTTCAGGAAAAATTAAATTCCATGATGGAGGAAATCACGGTGCAGGGTGATAAGATTTCCAAACACATGGATATTAAAGATATGAAAAAGTACAGGGAACTGGTTAAGGGATTTTTAAATGAAGTGGTGAGCCGTTCCCATGAATTTTCGCGTGAGAATTTCCTCGACAGACGCGGGCGCCACAGAGTTTACGGTATTGTAAGACTGGTGGATAAGAATCTCGATGACCTTGCGGGCGAGCTGGTCAAGGACGAAAAAGACCACCTTGCCATTATCAGTAAGATTGATGATATCCGTGGTCTGCTTTTGGATATTTCAACGTGATACAATCCGGAAATTGGAACGGAAAACAGAAAGGACAAATCATGAGTAAGTTTGCAGATATTTACGGACACGAACAGATAAAGGAACATTTACAGAATGCAATAAGACTCAATAAGGTTTCACATGCCTATATTTTTAACGGACCGATGGGTTCGGGAAAAAAGATGACGGCGGGCATTTTTGCCGAAACACTGCAATGTGAACGGCACGGACAGGAACCCTGCGGTACGTGTCATTCCTGTATCCAGAGTGAATCGGGCAATCAGCCGGATATTATCTGGGTGCATCATGAAAAACCGGGCAGTATCGGTGTCGATGATGTAAGAGAACAGGTTATCGGCGATATGCAGATTAAGCCATACAGCAGCCGGTATAAGATTTATATTATTGACGAGGCGGAGAAGCTGACACAGCAGGCGCAGAATGCCCTGTTAAAGACGATTGAAGAACCGCCGGCATACGGCATTATTATTTTGCTGACAACCAATGCGGATACATTTTTACAGACCATTTTATCAAGATGTGTCAGACTGGATTTCAGACCGCTGCGGGATACACTGGTAACACAGTATTTACAGGAAAAGTATGATTTAACGGACTATGAGTGCCGTTTTGCAACTGCATTTGCACAGGGAAAAATCGGCCGTGCCGTAACGATTGCAACATCAAAAGAATTTGCACAGTTAAAAGAAGAAGTGATGCACGTTATCCGCTATGCCAAAGAGATGACAACAGCGGAAATTATGGCGGAAGTCAAAAATATCGCCAATTATAAACTCACGATTGACGATTATTTAGATTTAATGGCAATGTGGTACCGGGATGTTTTAGTCTTTAAAAGCACAAAGGATTCCAATGCCCTGATTTTTAAAGATGAAATGTCATTGCTTGCAGAGCAGGCAAAGAACTGTTCTTATGAGGGGCTGGAAGACATTTTAAAATCCATTGACAAGGTGAAGCTGCGGTTAAAGGCAAATGTTAATTTTGACCTTGTTATTGAACTGCTGATTATGGCAATTAAAGAGGCGATGTAGGTAAAAACGGCAGTCCTGCATTTGCAGGCGGCAGTGGAGTTAGAACAGAATGAAAAGGAATAAAATGGAGGAAAACTCGTGACAAAGGTTATTGGAGTCCGGTTCCGTCAGGCAGGAAAAATTTATTTTTTTGCACCGGGAAAGTATGAAGACATTGAAACCGGACAGCATGTTATCGTGGAAACCGCGCGTGGCGTGGAGTACGGACATGTTGTTTTAGGAATCCGGGAAGTTGAAGATAAAAAGGTAATTCAGCCGTTAAAGGCAGTCATTCGGATTGCAACGCCGGAGGATGATGAGCGGGAAGCAAGAAACCGCCGGAAGGAAAAAGAAGCCTTTCAGATTTGTCTGGAAAAGATTGCAAAGCACAAGCTGGAAATGAAACTGATTAAAGTCGAATATACATTCGATAACAATAAGGTGCTGTTTTATTTTACGGCGGACGGACGAATTGATTTCAGGGAGCTGGTAAAGGATCTGGCATCGGTATTTAAGACCCGGATCGAACTGCGCCAGATTGGGGTGCGCGATGAAGCAAAGATTATGGGTGGAATCGGCGTGTGCGGAAGACCGCTGTGCTGTGCGACTTATATGCCGGAATTTGTGCCGGTTTCGATTAAAATGGCAAAAGAGCAGAATCTTTCGTTAAATCCGACCAAAATATCGGGCGTATGCGGAAGACTGATGTGCTGTCTGAAAAATGAAGAAGAAACCTACGAAGAATTGAACAGTCATCTGCCAGGCATCGGCGATTATGTGACGACACCGGATAAGTTAAAGGGCGAGGTATTAAGCGTGAGCGTACTGCGCCAGCGCGTCAAGGTGGTTGTGACAACCGGCAATGACGAAAAAGAGGTGCGGGAGTATCCGGTTGCGGAAATCCGCTTTAAGCCGAAGCGCCGCAACGATAAGATGCATATTGATGATAAAGAGTTAAAGCAGCTTGAAGAATTAGAAAAAAAGGAAGGAAAATCCCATATCAATGACGAATGATAATGAGAGAATTGATGACTTACAGCGCAACGGGTACCGGATTATCCAGAATAAAGACTGCTTTTGTTTTGGAATGGATGCCGTGCTTTTGTCTTCCTTTGCAAAAGCGCAGAAAAATGAGCAGGTTCTTGATTTAGGTACGGGAAATGGGGTCATTCCCATTTTAATGCAGGCAAAAAATCCCGATGCCGCCGGATTTACCGGACTGGAAATTCAGGCGGTCAGTGCGGACCTTGCCAGAAGAAGCGTGGAACTAAACGGAATCGGAGAAGCTGTAAAAATTGTACAGGGTGATATTAAAGAGGCTTCCACGATATTCGGGGGAGCTTCTTTTAACGTTGTAACGACCAATCCGCCGTATATGAATGAGAATCATGGACTGACCAATCCGCATTCCGCAAAAGCGATTGCGCGCCATGAACTGCTCTGCACACTCGAAGATGTGGTGCGGGAAGCCTCGCGGTGTCTGAAAATGCGCGGCAGATTTTATATGGTGCACCGCCCACAGCGGCTTGTGGAAATTTTTGAAGTGATGACACGGCATCATTTAGAACCCAAAAGAATCCGTATGGTATATCCGCATGAAAATAAGGATGCCAATATGGTGTTAATCGAAGCAGTCAAAGGCGGTAAAGCACTCTTAAAAGTAGAGCCGCCGCTGGTTGTATACAAAGAAGACGGCACGTATACACAGGAGCTGCTCAAAATGTACTAAAAGGCCGTTTGGCGGCAGAAAGAGTGAAGTTATGGAACATACGGGAATGTTGTATTTGTGCGCAACACCGATTGGAAATTTAGAAGATATTACCTACCGTGTGCTTCGGACCTTAAAAGAAGTGGATTTAATTGCGGCAGAGGATACCAGAAACAGTATTAAGCTGCTCAATCATTTTGAAATCAAGACCCCGATGACCAGTTATCATGAATATAACAAGGTCGAAAAGGCAAAAGTATTGGTAGAGAAAATGCTGGCAGGCACAACGGTTGCCCTGATTACCGATGCGGGAACGCCGGGCATTTCAGACCCCGGTGAGGAACTGGTGCGCCAGTGCCATGAAGCAGGCGTAACCGTGACTTCCCTTCCGGGACCGGCGGCATGTATTGCGGCACTGACAATGTCTGGAAGACCGACCAGACGGTTTGCATTTGAAGCATTTCTGCCGCCTGACAAGCAGGAGCGCAAGGCAGTACTTTCCGAATTAAAGGAAGAAACAAGAACGGTTATTTTATATGAAGCGCCACACCGTCTGCTCCGGACATTAAAGGAGCTGTGTGAGGTGTTTGGCAAAGACCGCCCGCTCACGATTTGCAAGGAACTGACCAAGCGGCATGAAAAGGCGATGCTTACGACCTTTAAAGAGGCGGTTGACTTTTATGAGGAACAGGAGCCGCGCGGTGAATATGTGCTTGTCGTGGAGGGCAAGAGCCGGAAAGCGATTGAAGCGGAAGAACAGGCACAGTGGGCACAGATGAGTATTGCAGACCATGTTGACCTGTATATCAGCCAGGGCATGGATAAAAAAGAAGCGATGAAAGCGGCGGCAAAAGACCGCGGTGTATCGAAAAGAGAGATTTATCAGGCGCTGCTGTAAAAGTGGATGTACGCGGTACGCAACGATTGCAGCGTACCGGCAGTGAAAAAGAAGAATAAAAACGGGAGGAAAAAGTATGTTTCAGATAGGCTGTCATCTTTCGGCATCTAAGGGCTTTCTTCACATGGGAAAGGAAGCTGTTGCACTCGGAGGAAATACATTTCAGTTTTTTACAAGAAACCCGCGCGGCGGTGCTGCAAAGGCAATAGATGAAAAGGACGTGGAAAGTTTTAAAGCATTTGCAAAAGAAAACGGTATCCATGTGATTTTAGCACACGCGCCGTATACGTTAAATGCATGCTCCGCAGATGAAAGCACGAGAGAATTTGCAAAAAATACGTTTGCAGATGATTTAAAAAGAATGGAATATGTACCGGGAAATCTTTATAACTTTCATCCGGGAAGCCATGTAAAACAGGGCGTTGAAATCGGAATTGACTATATTACACAGATGTTAAACGAGGTGTTAAAGCCGGAGCAGACGACAAAGGTACTGCTTGAAACCATGGCGGGCAAGGGTTCGGAAATCGGCAGGTCTTTTGAAGAACTGCGCGCGATTATTGACCGCGTGGAATTAAATGACCATCTGGGTGTATGCCTTGATACGTGCCATGTCTACGATGCGGGATATGACATTGTAAATGACCTTGACGGCGTGTTAAAGCAGTTTGATGAGATTATCGGCATTGACAGACTGTATGCCATTCATATCAACGATTCCAAGAATCCGTTTGAAAGCCATAAAGACCGCCATGAAAAGATTGGTGAGGGTTCAATCGGAACGGAAGCCTTTGAACGGATTATCAACCACCCGATGTTAGAGGATAAGCCGTTCTTTCTGGAAACACCGAATGAATTGGACGGTTATGCAAAAGAAATCGCGCTGTTAAAATCCCTGCGCAGGGAGTAAAAACTGCAAAATTAAAAGAAAGAAGCACCGGCAGAAAATGACATGTCATTTTCTGCCGGTGCTTTTTTAAGCGGGTAGTGTTACTGCATTTCGGCCTGCGCCTTTGGTGCGGTTTCATGCTGACGGATAATGCCGCGGATTGTGGTAAATAAATATGGCTTAATCGTTTCGATATTTGCCGGTTCTTCGTAGAGAATTGCGCTGTAGCAGGTGGAGCTGACAAGCTCGGTAATTAAAAACAGCATAATTTCCGGTTCTTCGATTTCGTATTCGGCACAGTCAATCATGGAATAAAATACATCTTTGAAATTTACATCGTCTTCCGCAATGTTACTTGTCAGGGCTTCCCTGAAAATTCCCCAGCTTAAATTTTTGGAAATAAAGGTGAGCAGGGTCTTATCTTCATTTAAAGCATTGATAATGTGGTCCGCAATAAAAATAATTTTGTCTTCAAATCCCAGTGTCAGATTATTCTTTAAACAATACTGCGTAAGATTGGCGGCTGCATGTTTAAACAGCTTGCTGGATTCATGCGAAACCAGTTTATTGCGGATATCATATTTATCTTTAAAATACAGATAGAATGTACCCTTGGCAATGCCTGCATTTTTAGAAATCTCTGCAATAGAGGTCTTGCTGACACCTTTGGTCGTAAAAAGGTTAAATGCGGTATTGAGCAGAGAGGTCCGTTTTTGCAATTTATTTGATTCTAACTTTCCCATAACGTCTCCTTATCTGCAATTTTTTATAAATTACGTTTGTCTTCCATGCATAATAGAGGTTTTTAATCCGTTTGTCAATAAAAAATGACTAAAAGTCATAAATTTTTATAAACTATATTGACTACTGGTCATTTTGTGCTATAATGACAATCGCAAATGAGAATGACCAACGGTCAGTAACAATTTTGAGTATTAAAAGGAGGAATAATAATGGAAAAGGTAGGAAAAGCGATAGTTAAGCTTAGAATTCCAATTTTGATTTTAAGCGTATTGCTGCTCATTCCGGCAGGCATCGGATATGTCAAGACAAAAGTCAATTATGATATTTTGTATTATCTGCCCGGTGACATTGACACAATGAAAGGGCAGGACATTCTGATGGATGAATTTAACAAGGGTGCGTATGCCACGGTCGTTGTTAAAGGAATGGACGCTAAAGGAATTGAAAAGATAGAAGATAAAATTGAAAATGTAGAACATGTAACAGATATTATTTCTTATAACAGTATGGTAGGTGCAGAAGTACCGACTGAAATCATTCCGTCAAAGTACCGCAGCTATTTTGAAAATCAGGAAAGCGGCTGTACGATGTTTATGATTTTCTTTGATGATACAACATCAAGTGACGGCACAATGGCAGCGATTCAGGAATTAAGAAATATTGCTGACGGACAGTGCTTCATCAGCGGTATGTCAGCCGTTGTTACAGATACAAAGAACATCACACAGCAGGAAACGATTGCATACGTTGTGATTGCCGCAGTCCTTACAAGTATTGTACTGGCACTGTTTATGGATTCTTTCCTTGTACCGGTATTCTTTATGTTAAGTATCGGTATGGCGATTGTTTACAACTTAGGCTCTAATGTTATTATGGGTGAGGTTTCTTTCCTTACCAAAGCACTTGCAGCGGTATTACAGCTTGGTGTTACAATGGACTACTCCATTTTCTTATGGCACAGCTATAAGGAACAGAAAAGCGAGTATCCGGATGACCATAATAAGGCAATGGCAGTGGCTATCGGAAATACCATTACTTCCGTAGTCGGTTCTTCCATTACAACAGTAGCCGGATTTATCGCACTGTGCTTCATGACATTTACACTGGGCTTAGACCTCGGTATTGTTATGGCAAAGGGTGTTGTAATCGGTGTTATCGGCTGTGTAACGATTCTTCCTTCCATGATTCTGACATTTGACAGGGCATTGGAAAAGACAATGCACAAAGAAATTATGCCGGCAAAATTCGATAAGCTTGCAAATTTCGTTGTCAACCACGCATGGCTTCCGATTATCGTTTTCCTTGTATTATTATTCCCGGCAATTTACGGATATAATCATACAAATGTTTACTATAACTTAACAGATACATTCCCTGAATCTACAGCCTGCTCACAGGCAAATAAGATTCTGGAAGAAAATTTTGATATGAATTCCGTCTACATGATTCTTGCAGATACGAACATGACAGCAAAAGATGCAACGAAGATGTTAGACGAACTGGAAAATGTTGAAGGTGTTTCTTTTGCATTAGGATATAATTCCCTTGCAGGAACAACCATTCCGGACGAACTTATTCCGGATGACTTAAAGGATATGTTAAAAGGTAATAAGCATCAGATGATTGCAATCGGTTCAGATTACAAGCTGGCATCCGATGAAATCAACAATCAGATTTCTACGATTGATGCGATTGCAAAGAAATATGACCAGAACTCCATGGTTATCGGTGAAGCACCGTGTACAAAGGATTTGATTACCATTACAGATAAAGATTTTAAGACCGTAAGTGCCGTATCCATTGTGGCAATCTTCATTATTATCTTCTGTGTATTTAAGTCCGTTTCATTGCCGATTATTCTGGTTGCGGCAATTGAATTTGCTATTTTTATTAACATGGGACTTCCGTATTACTTAGGAACGACACTTCCGTTTATCGCATCGGTTGTAATCGGTACGATTCAGTTAGGTGCAACGGTCGATTATGCGATTTTGATGACAACAAGATATAAGAAGGAACGTAATGAGGGTGCAGGAAAGAAGGAAGCCATTGCAACGGCTCTTTCAACCTCTATTCCGTCTATCATCGTAAGTGCCTTAGGCTTCTTTGCCGCAACATTCGGTGTTGGTGCTTACTCAAGCGTAGATATGGTTGCTTCTCTTTGTAAGTTAATGTCAAGAGGTGCGATTATCAGTATGTTTGTCGTTATCTTTGTATTACCGTCATTCTTCGTTGTATTTGATAAGGTTATCAGATACACAAGTATCGGATTCGGACAGAAAGATAAGAAAGAAAAAGCTAAAAATGTGGCTTATGCTTCAACAGATACTTACAGCAAATAGTTCTGACGGCAGATGAGAAATGGAAATTAGATTGTAAAAGCCGGATTACGGCGGAAATGGAGAATTATATGATTAAGAAGAAATTATTCAAATATGGTTCAGTATTTATGTGTGCAGCATTAATGGCGTGTTCTTTCGCAGCCTGCGGAACAAATACATCATCAGCAGTTCAGAATGAAGTTGCTGCAAACGAACAGGATACAGACACAGAAACAATGATTGCAGATGTCCTGACATCACAGCTTTCTTCAGCACCAAAGGTTGCAACCGAAGCAAAGACCGATTCAAAGGAAGAAACCGTTTTTGTATTTACAAAGGCTGACGGACAGCAGGATCATGTTATCGTTAATGAAAAATTAAAGAATGTAACAGGAAAGTCTTCTATTACAGATGTTTCAAGCTTATCAAACATTACTAATTTAACAGGTGATGAAACAAGCACAACCAACGGAAACAGCCTGACATGGGCAGCAGACGGCAACAGCATTACTTATCAGGGTACAACAACACAGACCGCACCTGTCAGCATGAAAGTAACTTACTATCTGGACGGCAAGGAAATTTCAGCAAGTGACCTTGCAGGAAAGAGCGGTAAAGTCACAATGCGTTTTGACTATACAAACAATGCGAAAAAGACCATTACCGTAAACGGAAAGACAAAGACGGTTTATGTTCCGTTTACAATGGTAACAGGCATGCTTCTTCCTTCCGATAACTTTTCAAATATCGAAGTAACAAACGGAAAGATTACAGAAGTCAACGACAGCAATGTTGTATTCGGTATTACAATGCCGGGCTTAAAAGACAGTCTGGATATGAAGTTTGACAATGAAAAACTGGATTTAGATGTTCCGGAATACTTTGAAGTCACAGCCGATGTGACAGATTTTGAACTGGATATGATGATGTCTATGGCAACCAGCAACTTCTTATCTGACATTGATACAGATGATTTAAGCATTGATAACTTAAAGGATAAGGTCAATGAATTACAGGATGCGGCTGACCAGCTCACAGACGGTACGAACCAGCTTGCAGATGCAACTCCGCAGCTTGTAGACGGAAGCAAGGCACTTGCAGACGGTACACAGCAGTTAAATGACCAGGTTCCGACATTAACAGACGGTGTATCCCAGTTAGACAACGGTGCAGGACAGCTCTCAGACGGTTTAAGCACAGTAGTATCTTCTATGCCGACATTAACTTCCGGTATTTCACAGTTATATGACGGTTCAGGTAAGTTATTTGACGGTGCTAAGACTTTAAATGACGGTGTAAACCAGTTAAAGGCAGGTACATCCCAGCTTGCAGATGAAACAAACGGACTTCCGGCATTACAGGCAGGTATCAGCCAGTATACAGAAGGTGTTGCAAGTGCGGCAGACGGTTCTGACGCACTCGCAAGCGGTTCCGCACAGGTTGCAGACGGACTGGCACAGTTACAGGCACAGCTTTCAGGTGAAAACGGACTGATGGACGGTATGGTAAAATTAGCAGACGGTTCAGCACAGGTCAGCAATGGACTGGCACAGTTATCAGACGGACTGACAGCTTCTATCAGTGAGTATGAAAGCAATAAGACAAAGTTAAAGACAAGCGCACAGGCACTTGAAGCCGCAGGCACACAGTTAAACGGTACACTCTCAGCATTAGGAAATGATAACCTGCTGATCCAGCCTGCTACGGATATGTATTCAGAAAGCGGACTGACAACAGCAGCTCAGACAGCACTTGCCAATAAATACATGGATGCATATTCATTTGTAACAGCAAATGCTTCTAATCCGGTTGTAACAGCTTTAAATGCCGGTATTGCGGCAAACGCACAGTTACAGGCAGCAGGCATTACCGATTTAGCTTCTATTTATAAGAATGAAATGGTTATCCTTGTAAATACGGCAGCCAATGAAAGTGCCGGTAAGGTAGAAAATACTGTAAACAGCAGCGTGGCACAGCTTGCCGCAGGCGCAGCACAGGTTAACGCAGGTTTACAGAGTGCCGTTGCAAAGAAGGATACATTAGAAACAGCACTTGGACAGCTTGTAGCGGGAAGCAGCAGTGTTTCTTCAGGAAGCGCCCAGTTAAACAGCGGACTTTCACAGTTAAAGAGTAACAACGATACGTTAAACGGCGGTATTGCAAATGCTGTATCCGGTGCAAAGCAGCTTGATGCAGGTGCATCACAGCTTACAGCAGCATCCGGTGTTCCGGCACTCGTATCCGGCACATCTGATTTAAAGAACGGTATCGGTCAGCTCTCTGAGAGCAGCCCGGCACTTGTAACAGGCATCAATGCTCTTGATGATGGTGCAAAGCAGTTAAAGATTGGTACAGCACAGTTATTACAGGGAGCAGGTGCATTAGCAAGCGGTGTAACCCAGTTAAATGACGGCGCACACGAATTAAGCGACGGTGCAGAACAGTTAAATGACGGTGTGGTTGAATTAAACAACGGTATGATTCAGTTCAACGAAGAAGGAATCAGCCAGATTACATCTCTTGTAGGCAGTGATGCAGACGATGCAATTGATACAATTAAGAAGGTTATCAACCTTGGAAAAGATTATCAGTCCTTTGCAGGAAAGGCAGATGACATGGACGGTTCTGTAACATTTATCTACAAGACAGAAGGTGTTACAAAGTAATCTGATTTTGCGGCTGTTACAAGTAGTGCAAAATATATTTTAATAAAATAAATCAGAATCCGCCGGTGGGAATGACCGGCGGATTCTTTGTTGCTTTTTTAGCAGTTGCAAGGCATGGAAAAAATGTGTATGATGAAGAAAAAAGCGTGGACAAAGGGGGATGGCATGGAAATTAGTAATATATTAATGAGGGATGGATTATCGTTAGAAGTTTTACATAAATTGTCGTTTGAGTCGAAGCTGGGAATAAATTTAAAAAAGAATCTTCATTATTTTGATAAAGAAAGTCTTTTGGAAGAACTGCAAGAAGCAAGTAATTGGTACGATGAATTAGAGGTGCTTCATGAACTTGCATTAGATTATAGAATAAAAAGTATATAATCTATTAACATGAAATATAATAGATACTACCCAGACCATCAGACTAGAAAAGTATTTGACGATTTATTAGGGTTCCGGTCGTTGTGTAATGATTATGATGATATTTTGCAATTAGAAAAACTTCCGAGTTTTAGAGTAGCCAATATGTCTTTTGGTAAAGCAAATGACGATGGATACAGGGGAGTACATGTATATTATCAACATTCAGGAATCCACTATCCGATAGAAATACAATATAATACTTATTATGATAGGCAGTTTAACAACTGGCTTCATAAATACACATATAAGAAAAATTATCCGGATAAAGTGGGGCAGACATTGAGATATTGTTATGAAAATAGTAGAATTACAACGGAAAAGGAATTTAAGGAGGTGCTTTTAAATGTGTTATCTAGTAGCGAAAGATGTAAATAAAATAGGAAGTATTGCATGGCAGACAACACACGGAAAGCAGCTTGCCGAGTTTAAGAGCGGTTTAATAAAAAAATTTGGTTATGACAGGATTCAATTTGTGACAATCAGCAGACCGTCTGCATATGGCGAATATGAACCTTATCAATTTGTTCAGACACAAAAGGAATTTGAACAGGCTGTTGAAATGCTGTAAAGGGGTGATTCTATGATAAATAACGCACTTGCAAAGAAAAGGATTATAGCCGCAGTGGCAGTGACCGTAGTTTTGATTGCGGCGATAGTGGCAGTGCCGGTAATACGGCGTGAAATTTGTTATGGGACAGTTGTGGGCGAATGTGACAATCAGGAACTGGTTGAGCGCTGGCAGCAGTATGGAGAGGCTTATGCGATAGGTGCAAATAAAGACGGAATGCCTATTTTTAAAGACAGAAAGGCAGCGATGAAGCAGGCAAAGAAGGATTACGGGCTGGGATTTGAGTATTTAAGGGAATACCGGAATTTTCCAAAAATATCAGATAATCCAAAGGTCTGCCAACAGTATAAAATGTTAGGCTGGCAGACTGTACCGCCGATGACGGTGGAAAATTATGAGGAAATCGGAAGACAGTGTGGTATGGTATCTAGATTTCTGGATATTTACTGCAACAGCTTTGGGGAGGATGGATAGTATACCGGCTGAAATACAAGGAAATGAGGAATATACAGATGAAAATGAAAAAAACAACGTTTATTACGCAGGGAGCGGTCATTGCGGCAATTTATGCCGTGCTGGTATTTGTCTTTGACTACTGGAGCTTTGGTCCGATACAGTTCAGGGTTGCGGAAGCACTTACAATTCTTCCGGTATTTACACCGGCGGCAGTGCCAGGACTTTTTATCGGCTGCCTGATTGCTAATATTACAGGCGGCGCGGTTATCTGGGATATTGTTTTTGGCAGTCTTGCGACACTGATTGGTGCAGTCGGAACCTATATGCTGCGCAAACACCCATGGGCAGCGCCACTGCCGCCGATACTTGCAAACACTGTTATCGTGCCGTTTGTATTAAAATATGCGTATGGCACAGAGGGCATGCTGTGGTATTTTATGCTGACCGTGGGACTTGGAGAAGTGATTGTCTGCGGTGTATTAGGCAGTCTGCTCAGAGTGGCATTAAAGAAGTACCGCAATACACTCTTTCATGAATAAAAAAAGCTGCGTTTATAAGACGCAGCTTTTTAATGTTTATCTGTCCACTGTCCGAAAAATGTTTCCAGACGTTTAAAGGTCTTATTTAACACAACGGCTTCATCTTCGCTTAAATCCTGCATAATGCTGTCAATCATACTCTTATGGAATTTCATGTGATGATGATATGCGGCAATTCCTTTTTCGGTCAGCGAAGCGTATACGATACGGCGGTCGCGGTCACTGCGGTTGCGGACAACGTAGCCTTTGCGGACCAGTCCGTTGATACCGGTTGTCAGTGTGCCCATTGTGACACCGAGGGACTTTGAAATCATAGACATGGTACGAGGTTCTGCAATACCAATCGCTTCGATAATGTGCATATCCGTTACGGAAATATCTTTAAATTCTTCTGTAATTAATGCCTTTTCTTCAATATTTAAAATATCGTTGAAAAGCTTTACCAAAATGGAATTGAGTGCTGCAAATGTATCCATATTATGTACCTCTTAAATCCTGTTCCGTGTGAAAATTTCATAAGTTTATTATAGCTTACACGCAGATAATATGCAACAAAAATAGAAAATGAGGGGAAGCATGAAAAGGTATGCTGACGCGGCGGTGACAGCCGTTATCGGATTCTGCATTTTTGAGGGCATTACAGACGGCAGTGTGTCCGTAAATCCGCTGTTATGGGTTGTGCTTGGCAGATTGGCAGGCAGATAAAAGACGGCAAGATTTATGTTTGCATTTTAGTGCAATCCGTAGTATGATTATTTTGTAGTATTAGCGTTTATACGACTGTGAAAATACAGAGAAGGAGACAACATGAAATTTATAGCAATTGGAGAACTGATGTTAAGATTATCTCCGCCGAATTATGAAAAAATTGTTACAACACATGATTTTATCGTAAATTATGGCGGTGCGGAAGCAAATGTTGCAGTATCATTGGCAAATCTTGGCGTAGACAGTACATTTTTTACGGTACTTCCGAATACCGATTTAGGAAAGTCTACGATTAATTACTTAAAGGCAAATGATGTACATACAAAGCACATTATCAAGGCAGACGGAAGAATGGGTCTGTATTACCTTGAGGAAGGTGTTGCCGTAAGAGCTTCCCAGGTTATTTATGACAGAGGAAACTCCGCATTTGCAGAATATGATTATAGTGATGTTGACTTTGAAGATATATTAAAGGATTATGACTGGCTGCATTTAAGCGGTATCACACCGGCGCTTTCTTACAACTGCCGTCGTATGATTGATAAGGCGGTAAAGGTTGCAAAGAAGCTGGGATTGACAGTCAGCTTTGACCCGAATTTCAGAAGTACACTCTGGTCTTTTGGAACGGCAAGAGATGTATTAAGCAAGTATCTTCCATATGTAGATGTATTAATCGGTATTGAGCCGATTCATGTATACAATGAAGACGGAACAGATGTAAAAGACGGTCTGACCATGGACCCTTCATTTAAAGATATGGATAGGGTATTTAAGGCGATTGATAAGCAGTACCATATGAAGGCGATTGCAAGAACAGTCCGCTATGTCCATTCAGGAAGCAACAACTCCTTAAAGGCATTCTTCTATACCAATGGGGAGACTTACGAAAGCAAGACCATTAATTTCGATATCGTTGACCGTGTCGGCGGTGGCGATGCGTTCTCATCAGGTCTGATTTATGCGTTGATGGAAAATATGGATCCGGAAGATGTTGTCAATTTCGCAGTGGCTTCTTCCGTAATGAAACATTCTATCCGCGGCGATACGAATATTACAAGTGTTGCACAGATTAAGAGTCTGATGAACAATGCTTCCTTTGATGTACAGAGATAATTTTTAAAATAAAACAGACGGCAGGAGTATTTTCAGGCAGTAATCGTACTGGCTGTCGATGCTCCTGTTTTTGTTTTAATTCTTAGAAAGCAAAGAGCTGAGAAACAGCGTATTGTGCTTTATTATATGAAGAAAGCAGGAAAATGAAATGTTTGCACAGTTAAAAGAAAAGACGGTATGGACGGCGATTGTAAGATTGGGTGTATTCTTTTTTGTCTTTTTGGGGCTGGAGTATTTATTTGACAATCTCATGGCGGCAGTGACAGATTCCACCGGCGTTGTGCGGGCGCAAAGCTACGTGCTGGGGGTCAGTGCCATGGGATTTCTGGCATATGGAATGTTACCGGAGCGGATAAGAAATGCAGGACACCGCAGATACAGAGTGCTGTTAGAAGGGGCGGCGGGAGTGCTTTGCACCGTTTCTATTATGATAATATGTCTGCATAAAAATTACAGTGTGCTGCTGTTAAGCGGCTGTCTTTTATTTTTTATGCTTGGCATGACAGGCAGTGCAGTACATATGGATATGGCACTGCAAAAGCAGGCAGGAAAAGGACTTGCGGTGCCTGCGGGAATTGCTTATGCGCTTGGCATCTGCTTACAGTTTTTAGACCACCGGTTTTTAAAAGATAAAGTGACGGAAACGGCGGTATTTGTCATTGCGGCAGTGGGACTGCTTTTTTTTCATGAAAGGGCGGTACACCTGCGGGAAGATGAAAATATGCCGGCTGTTGAGGAAGAAAAGTTGAGCATGGATTCAAATGGAAAGAAAGACAGTGGTAGAGAGGTGTATGCGCAAGAGCGTATACAAGTCACAGAAAAGCGTGTCAGGGCATTTTTACTGGCGGCAATCGTATTTTTTATGACATTTATATTTGCGGAGCTGGATAATGCGGTCACGCTGGTTCATGCAGAGGGCAGTGCGGACGTCGGACAGTGGCCGCGACTTCTGCTTGCCGTGAGCGGACTTGCGGCAGGCATGCTGTATGACATTCGAGAATCGCGGTATATGCACATGGTGATGTACTGCGTGATGATGTTATCGACAATCTGTATGATGAGTATGATGCTTGGAATGCCGTTTATTGTGGGACTGGTCGTATTTTACCTGTCAGCGGGCTTTTTTTCCGTATATTTCACGGCGGGATTTATGGAAATAGCACCGGAAATGAAACACCCCGGCTGTTGGGCAGGCATGGGGCGTGCGGTGAATAATTTTTGTGCGCTGATTACGGTATTTATTACGACACGGTTTGAAATGGGAAACGGATATTATATGATGATTGCTGCCGTTGTGCTGTTTGTGGTAATCAGCATTCTGCTGTTCTTGTATCAAAGTCCGGTGAAAGAAAAGAAATCCGGGGAACAGGAAGAACAGCCGCTATCTGTGGGGAATACCGATGAAAATATTAGTGGAACGGCTGATGATACCGGCATTGATATGGAGCGTTGCCCGGATTCTGACGATTCATTTGCGGCATTTTGCGGGAAGTACGGGCTGACACAGCGGGAACGGGAGGTTTTGCAGGCACTTGTGACCTCGGATAAGACTGCACAGGAGATTGCGCATGAGATTGGCATGTCGCGAGCGGCATTTTACCGCCATATTGCCAGCTTAAATGAAAAAACGGGGACGAAAGCACGGGTGGGGCTGTTACAGTTCTATTATAATGATATCAATGGGAAATAATATTTATGGCAGTAAATTCTTGACAAACGGATACAATATGATACATAATGAATTTGTATCATATTGTATCCGTTTTGCATTATCAATAGAAAGGATGATTGCCATGAATTTATCACAGATGCAGTATTATAAACAGCAGTACGGTTATTCGTATGACCGGCTGTCACAGCTTACGGGAATTCCCAAAGGCACGATTCAGAAGATATTCACAGGTGTTACAAAGTCGCCAAGATACGAAACGCTTCAGGCGCTGGAACGCGTGTTAAAGCCGGAAAATCCGTCCAAAGCCGCGGAAAGCACAAAGGGGCTGTATATGGAGTCTCGGCAGTACGGGTTGGATGCTGGGGTAAATCAGGCGGACAGAGTTTGTGAAACGGCAGTACCGTATGGACAGAAGAAGCAGGGGGAATATACGCTTGAAGATTATTATGCACTGCCGGAGGATAAAAGATATGAACTGATTGACGGTGTGCTTTATGAAATGACAGCACCGACAACGGTGCATCAGATTATTGCATTGCAGATGTGTCATCAAATTGAAAGTTTTATAGATGAGCATGGCGGTAATTGTATGTCTTATATAGCGCCGGTCGATGTCCAGCTCGACTGTGATGATAAGACGATGGTGGAGCCGGATGTGATTATCCTGTGTGACAGAAGCAAGGATATTAACCGGTGTATTTACGGCGCACCGGATTTTGTGGCAGAGGTTTTGTCAAAGTCCACAAGAAGAAAGGATATTGGTGTTAAGACCTATAAATATGCCAACGCAGGCGTCCGTGAATACTGGATGATTGACCCGAAGGATATGAAAGTGATTGTCTATACATTTGCACAGAATGATGATGCGGAAGATACGGTCAGTATTTTCGGATTTCAGGATAAGATTCCTGTGGAAATTTATAACGGGGAACTTAAAATTGATTTTGCTAAAATCAGTAAAAGGCTGGAAGCAAATAATTAGCGTAAAATTCTTGACAAGAACCATAATCTCTTATAAAATGAACCTAAATGCTATGACGAAGACAGTAGGATATCTTTGAACGCAAAAGCGAGCCGGGAGGGTGAGAGCCGGTGCAAGTAGAATTTATCTGAACATCACTTCCAAGCATCCAAACTGAAAGCAGGAAACCTGTAAGTAAATGAGGACGGTAATCCCACCGTTACAGGGGACGCATATGCTGGTATGTCGTAATTGGTTTTGGATTTTGGATAGAACGAATGATTTTACCCTCCGCCGTATTACGGCGGAGGTTTTTTGTGTAATATTACACAAAAGGCACTACGTGCCGATGATGCGCACTCGCGCGAAGTTGCAGTTTGCGGCAGACGACCGCACTCGGCGTGGGAATGTGCAAAACCTCAAAAATCAGTAGTTTATAAATAGAAGTTATTTGCCGGAGGGCAGGAAAGGAAGTATCAATATGGTTTACGAAAAAGTATCACCGGATATGAAGTTCGTAGAAAGAGAAAAAGAAGTAGAAAAGTTCTGGAAGGATAATGACATTTTCCGGAAAAGTATAGACAACCGCAGAAAAGGTGAAGTGTACACATTTTATGACGGACCGCCTACTGCAAACGGAAAGCCGCATATCGGACACGTGCTGACACGTGTTATTAAGGATATGATTCCAAGATACCGTACAATGAAAGGCTATATGGTTCCTCGTAAGGCAGGATGGGATACACACGGACTGCCGGTAGAACTTGAAGTTGAAAAGATGTTAGGCTTAGACGGCAAGGAACAGATTGAAGAATACGGTCTGGAACCTTTTATCAAGCATTGTAAGGAAAGTGTCTGGAAGTACAAGGGTATGTGGGAAGATTTCTCATCAACCGTTGGTTTCTGGGCAGATATGGAACATCCGTATGTTACCTATGATAATAACTTTATTGAATCAGAATGGTGGGCTTTAAAGCAGATCTGGGACAAGGGTCTGTTATACAAGGGCTTTAAGATTGTACCTTACTGCCCACGCTGCGGTACTCCGCTGTCTTCACACGAAGTAGCGCAGGGTTATAAAAATGTCAAGGAACGTTCCGCAGTCGTACGTTTCAAGGTAAAGGGAGAAGATGCGTATTTTCTTGCATGGACAACAACACCATGGACACTTCCGTCAAACGTTGCGCTCTGTGTTAATCCGGAAGAAACTTATGTCAAGGTAAAAGCGGCAGACGGTTATACCTACTATATGGCAGAAGCCCTGCTTGACAAGGTACTTGGCGGACTGGCTGTTAAGGCAGGTCAGACTGTGGCAGGCGTTCAGGCTGAAGAAGGTAAGGAACTCGGAAGCGGCGCAGGTGTTGACTACGAAGTTCTTGAAAAATATACAGGTAAAGATTTAGAATACAAGGAATACGAACCGTTATATGCATGTGCGGCTGAAGTTGCCGAAAAGCAGCATAAGAAAGGACATTTTGTAACCTGTGATACGTATGTTACGATGTCAGACGGTACCGGTATCGTTCATATCGCCCCTGCATTCGGTGAAGACGATGCCAAGGTCGGCAGAAAATATGACCTTCCGTTTGTACAGTTCGTAGACGGTAAGGGTGAATTGACAGAAGAAACACCATATGCCGGATTATTTGTAAAGAAGGCAGACCCGGAAGTATTAAAGGATTTAGACAAGGAAGGCAAGTTATTTGATGCGCCGAAGTTTGAACATGATTATCCGTTCTGCTGGAGATGTGATACACCGCTGATTTACTATGCAAGAGAATCATGGTTTATCAAGATGACAGAAGTAAAGGATGACTTAATCCGCAACAACAACACCATCAACTGGATTCCTGAAACAATCGGTAAGGGACGTTTCGGTGCATGGCTTGAAAATGTTCAGGACTGGGGTATTTCAAGAAACAGATACTGGGGTACGCCGCTCAATATCTGGCAGTGTGAAGACTGCGGAGAAATGATGTCTATCGGAAGCATTGAGGAATTAAAAGAAAAATCCGACAACTGCCCGGACGATATCGAATTACACAGACCGTATATTGATGCGGTAACCTGCAAGTGTCCGAAGTGCCAGGGTACGATGAAACGTGTGCCGGAAGTTATCGACTGCTGGTTTGACTCCGGTTCAATGCCGTTTGCACAGCACCACTATCCGTTTGAAAATAAGGAAATTTTTGAACAGCAGTTCCCAGCAAAATTTATTTCTGAAGCCGTAGACCAGACACGAGGCTGGTTCTACTCACTGCTTGCGATTTCAACGCTGCTGTTTAACAAAGCACCTTATGAAAATGTTATCGTTTTAGGACACGTCCAGGATGCAGACGGACAGAAGATGAGTAAGTCCAAGGGAAATGCCGTAGACCCGTTTGATGCGTTACAGACACACGGCGCAGATGCAATCCGCTGGTATTTCTATGAAAATTCCGCACCATGGCTGCCAAACCGTTTCCACGACAAGGCAGTAACGGAAGGTCAGAGAAAGTTCATGGGAACCATCTGGAATACGTATGCGTTCTTCGTATTGTATGCGAATATTGATAATTTTGATGCAACAAAATATACACTGGAATACGATAAGCTTCCGGTTATGGATAAGTGGATTCTTTCCAAGTTAAATACGGTTGTCAAAGAAGTGGACAACAATCTTGAAAATTATAAGATTACGGAAACAGCCAGAGTGTTGGAAGACTTTGTAGACGAGCTTTCTAACTGGTATGTAAGACGCTGCCGTGAACGTTTCTGGGCAAAGGGCATGGAACAGGATAAGATTAATGCATACATGACATTGTATACAACACTGGTTACGCTGTGTAAGACAGCCGCACCGATGATTCCGTTTATGACAGAAAGCATTTACAGAAATCTTGTATGCAGCATTGATAAAAATGCGCCAATCAGCGTTCATCTGTGTGACTTCCCGGAAGTGCATAAGGAATGGATTGACAAGCAGCTTGAAGACAACATGGAAGACGTATTAAATGCCGTTGTTATCGGACGTGCATGCCGTAACGCAACCAATATCAAGAACAGACAGCCAATCGGACAGATGTTCATTAAAGCGCCGTGGAAGCTGGATGATTTCTTTACCGATATTATCGCAGACGAATTAAATGTAAAGAAAGTTGAATACAAGGACGATGTCAGAGATTTCACTTCTTACACATTTAAGCCGCAGTTAAAGACACTCGGACCGAAGTACGGCAAGTTCTTAGGTGAAATCAGAAAGCAGCTTGGTGAACTTGACGGCAATGCTGCAATGGATGAGTTAAATAAGGTCGGATTTATCACCTTACAGGTAAACGGACAGGATATCCAGCTTGAAAAGGCAGATCTGTTAATTGAAATGACACAGCAGGAAGGCTTTGTGGCAAGCTCCGATAAGGGCATTACGGTTGTTATGGATACGAATTTAACACCGGAACTCTTAGAAGAAGGCTTTATCCGTGAAGTCATCAGCAAGCTTCAGACCATGCGTAAGGATGCAGGATTTGAAGTAATGGATAAGATTCATGTAACGGTCAGCGGAAATGACAAGATTTCTGCACTGATTGACAAAAATGCAGCACAGATTACAAAGATTGTTCTGGCAGAAGACATTACAGAGGGAGAAGCAAAAGGCTTTACAAAAGAATGGAATATTAATGGTGAGCAGGTAACACTGGGCGTAGAGAGAATTTAGTGTAACACTGCACAGTACTGCAACGGACAAATTGCATCAGGTTATTTCAAAAATATGCCTGATGCAATTTGTGTTTTAAGCGTAAAGAAAGAATGGAGATGAATATGGAGTTTCTAAAAAAAGTGTATCATGCAGTGGCGGTAGTGCTGCTGATGCTGGTGACATCGTTGATTTACGGCGGCTATATACTGGAATGGAGAGGTAAAAGACCACTTTGTATCCTGATAGCGGCAATGGCAGTGACAGCAGTGCTGATTGCTCTGGTGTGCCGGTATCTGAAAAAATACGCAGGTCAGATTGCGGTTGTCTGTATTGTTCCGATGACATTCTGTCTGGCAACCGGACTTTATAAGCTGTATATGGTGGCAGCAGACAGCCGGAGTATTTTCTATCTGGCAATGATTTTTTTCGCTGCGGCTTATTTTATCACAGAATATCTGTTAAATCTGTGTATGGAAAATGCTTCGCTGCAAAATATACGACAATTTTTCAATACGCATAAGTGGGTGCTGATTCTTATTTTTATTGCAGTTTTATGCCGTGTGCCGCTGCTTTCACAGCTTCCGCGCTGGGATTCGGGAGAATATTATTATCGGCTGATTCTCGGAACACATCATTTTGAATATACGGGTTTTAAAGAGTTCGTGGAAAATTATGCACTGTGCGGACATCCGACACTGGGATTCTGCCTTGTATATCTGCCGGGAGAATTTGCTTTTTCGCAGGAAGTCATCGGTGTTACACTGACCAGCCTGATTCTGACGACACTGGCGTTGTGGTGTGTGTACCGCATATTCTTAAAAATCCTACCGCAGGTTACAGAAGGAAAAGCAGCGGTGTGTACATTTTTACTGTCATTTTCACCACTGTTTTTCGGTATGACCATGTATTTTAATCCGGACTATGCACTGGCGGTATTTTTTATATTTCTGTTATACAGCTATGTGTATGACAAGGCGGTTCTTGCGGCGTTTTTTTCGCTTCTGTGCTTTCAGACGAAAGAAACAGGACTGGTGCTGGTCGGCGGACTGGTATTTGGCATTTTTATCCAGCATATTGCAGAAAAGAGAAGCCATGCCGTAAAAGCAATTTTTAAAGATGTAAAGTTATATGCAATTCTTGCAGTGACACTGTTACAGCTGTATTATACAAAGTTTATCGGTGGTATTGCAACGTGGACACAAAACGGAAATGAAGAACCGGGACTGCGCTGGGACAGCACAGGAGAGAATTGTCTGGGCTTTCAGCCGGCATTTGTGGCAGTTAAATTAAAACAACAGTTTTTGTTAAATTTCAATTGGATACTGACAGCTGGTATTGTCATTGCGGTTGCGTGGTGGTTTATTTTAAAAGTAAAAGGTAGGAAAAAAATTCAGGCATCGTGTAAAATCTGCGGCATCACCGGAGCATTTGTTGCATTTTTATCGTTTTCATGTCTGTATATTACGGCATCGGTGGCAAGATATAATGTAGCGGGTGATGTTTTGCTGTATCTGATATTTTTTTATTGTATGGCGCTTTTTGCGGCAGAATTGCCGGAAAGCACATTTTTAAAGAAAAAATATGCAGGCATGGCAGTGACGGCAGTATTTGGCGTTTTACTTGCCGGTGAGTGCGTATTTACGATTGACCCGGTGACAAGAGGGTTGTTTTTAAAGCTGGATACCGGGAATACAACGCTTTGTTTTACGGGAAAGGTCAGCGATATCAACAGCATTTATTACGGGGATTACCTCATTTATAATACGCAGTATACGTATATTGACAAGGCATATGATAAAGTGCTTGCAGATGTGGATTACCACCCGGATACAACGGATATTTATATCCCGGACAGCAACGGTTCATTTATCTGCGGCAATCTTCCGTTTTATTATTTAAACTGGGATGAAAAAACGAAAAAAAGAGTTTTTTATGAGAATGAAAATACACAGGAAATGGAATCCTATAATGAAGTAAAATATTTTTCTTCCGAAATGGTATCAAAGGGAAAGGATAAGGCGGTACTGATTGTAAACCCGTACATGATAAATGTCCATGAAGAGGAGCATCTGGCAAAGCTTGCGCCGTATTATGAAATCGGCGAGCGTAAAGAAGTAAAACTGTTGCAGGGCAGTATTGTATACTACGAACTGACAAGAAAATAAGATGGAATTCATAGGAAAGCAAAAAAGATACTGATGTTGCATAAATCTGGTTCACAGTGTATAATTATTGGTATATTATTACTTTCTTAAAGAAAAGACAGAAACTTTTTGTGAGCGGAGGGACGCAGATGGTTAGAACAAATACTTTTAACAAAGAGGAATTTAAAAAGGATATTAAGGATAATTGTAAGCTTCTGTATCGTAAGAATATCGATGAATGTGATGATCAGCAGAAGTTTCAGGCAGTTGCGTATTCTGTCAAGAATATTATCATTGATAAATGGATTGCAACCCACAAGGAATATGAAAAGCAGGACGTTAAAATTGTCTGCTATATGTCTATGGAATTTCTGATGGGCCGTGCGCTCGGCAACAACATGATTAACCTTATGGCATACGATGAGATTAAAGAAGTGCTTGCAGAGCTTGGCATTGATATTAATGTGATTGAAGATCAGGAACCGGATGCAGCACTTGGTAACGGCGGTCTGGGACGTCTTGCAGCGTGCTTTTTGGATTCTTTAGCGACACTGGAATATCCGGCATACGGCTGTGGCATCCGTTACAGATACGGTATGTTTAAGCAGGAGATTAAGGACGGTTATCAGATTGAAGTGCCGGATAACTGGTTAAAAGACGGTAATCCGTTTGAAATTAAGCGTGACGAATACCGTTATGAAGTAAAATTCGGCGGCTATGTACGTTCTTACCGTGATGAAAAGACCGGCAGAGATATGTTTGTACAGGAAGATTACCGTTCTGTCATTGCAGTACCGTATGACCTTCCGGTAGTCGGCTACGGCAACAATACCGTGAATACATTAAGAATCTGGGATGCAGAGCCGGTCAATACATTTAATCTGAACTCTTTTGATAAGGGTGATTACCAGAAGGCGATTGAGGAAGAAAACCTTGCAAAGAATATTGTCGAAGTGCTTTATCCGAATGATAACCATTATGCAGGTAAGGAGCTGCGTTTAAAACAGCAGTATTTCTTCGTGTCAGCCAGTGTACAGAGAGCGGTAGACCAGTATAAGAAGCACCATGACGACTGCAGAAAGCTTTATGAAAAAGTTACATTCCAGTTAAATGATACCCACCCGACTGTTGCGGTTGCGGAACTGATGCGTATCCTTATGGATGAAGAAGGCTTAGAGTGGGATGAAGCATGGGACGTAACGACAAAGACCGTTGCATATACCAACCATACGATTATGTCAGAAGCGCTTGAAAAATGGCCGTTAGAGCTGTTCTCAAGACTGCTTCCTAGAATTTATCAGATTGTTGAAGAAATCAACAGAAGATTTGTTGAAGAAATCAAGACAAAATATCCGGGCGACCAGGAAAAAATCCGCAAGATGGCAATCATTTATGACGGACAGGTCAAAATGGCACACCTTGCAATCTGCGCAGGCTACTCTGTAAACGGTGTTGCTAAGCTCCATACAGAGATTCTTGAAAAGCAGGAATTAAAGGATTTCTATGAAATGATGCCGCAGAAGTTTAACAATAAGACCAACGGTATTACACAGAGAAGATTTCTCTTACACGGCAATCCGCTGTTATCCGCATGGATTACGGATAAGATTGGCGATGCATGGGTAACAGACCTGCCGCAGTTAAAGAAGCTGCTTCCGTATGTGGATGATGAAAAGGCACAGCAGGAATTTATGCAGATTAAGAGAAAGAACAAGGTCCGTCTGGCAAAATATATCAAAGAGCATAACGGCATTGATGTAGACCCGGATTCCATCTTTGACGTACAGGTAAAGCGTCTGCATGAATACAAGCGCCAGCTGCTGAATATTCTGCATGTAATGTATCTGTATAATGAATTAAAGAAAAATCCGGATATGGATATGACACCGAGAACATTTATTTTCGGCGCAAAGGCAGCCGCCGGATACAGGATTGCGAAGCTTACGATTAAGTTGATTAACAATGTGGCAGATGTGATTAACAACGATGCTTCCATCAACGGAAAGATTAAGGTTGTATTTATTGAAAACTACCGTGTATCCAACGGTGAAATCATCTTTGCGGCAGCCGATGTCAGCGAGCAGATTTCAACGGCTTCTAAGGAGGCTTCCGGTACGGGTAACATGAAGTTTATGTTAAACGGTGCGATGACACTCGGAACAATGGACGGTGCCAATGTTGAAATCGTTCAGGAAGTCGGCATTGAAAATGCAGTGATTTTTGGTCTGAGTTCAGATGAAGTTATCCGCTATGAGAATGAAGGCGGCTATGACCCGATGGAAATCTTTAACAATGATCAGGCGGTCCGTGAGATTTTAACAGAGCTGATTAACGGTAAATATTCACCGGAAGACCCTGAGATGTTCCGTGATATTTACAATTCACTGCTGAGTAACCAGGGCGGAAGACGTGCAGATACGTACTTTATCTTAAAAGATTTCCGTTCTTATGCAGAAGCACAGAAACAGATTGATGCCCGTTATAAGAACAGCGCAGGCTGGGCAAAATCCGTGATGTTAAATGTTGCCAATGCAGGTAAGTTCTCATCCGACAGAACGATTGAAGAATATGTATCTGATATCTGGAAGTTAAAGAAAGTCCACGTTCCGATGAACTAAATGGAAGTGTTGATAAATCATGCAGGTCTGTGACCGGATATAAAAATGATTATAAACGGAATTGTGCAGGCAGTCCGGAAAAGTAAATCTTTCCCGGCTGTCTGTACATTTTTTTTGATTTCTTTCATAAACTGTTATAGCAGACCTTAAAAGGTTTACGGAAAGAGATGGAAAACGCGATGAACCGGACAAGAATTTTTTTAAGAAATAAAGCCGCCGTACTGACAGCAGTGATTCTCATAGACCTGTTTGTGCCGTATGCCGTAACAGCCACCGTGACAGGCAGAATTGAGCAGAATGTGTCGGAAAGCGTAATACAGGGCAGGAAAGTCATTATTCAGTATAAAAATGCCACGCAGGCGGTGGATTTGAATCAGTTTATTGTGATGGTGCTTGCGGCACGGTTTGACAAATCGCAGGAAATTGAAGTATTAAAAGCGGAAAGTGTCATGGTGCGTACCGATATTTACCGGGTGATGGGAGCGGCGATGCAGGCGGACAGTACAAGCCTTGGTCTGGAATTTTTCACCGAAAAGCAGATGAAGGCATCATGGCAGGAAAATTATGAAAGTAATTATGCGCTGATTGCAGACTGTGTGGCATCAACCGGCAGTAGTGTTTTAATGTATCAGAATACATATATTGAAGCAAAATATACAGCAGTCAGCGCCGGAAAGACGTTGTCCGGGAGTGAGATTTCAGAAGAAAAATATGCGTATCTTGCGGCGGTGGACTGCCCGGAGGATATTAAAAGCACAGATTATTTAAGGGTAGAAACATTTACGTATAAAGACTTTGTCAAAAAGATAAAAAGCGGTTATGAGCAGGCAGGGCTGCACGAAGAAGCGCCGTTTCAGGATATTCAGATTGTGTCGAAAACCGACAGCGGTTATGTGACCAAAATACAGGCAGGCAATGTCATTATGAGCGGAACGGAATTTGCAAAAATTCTGGGTTTATCGTCTGCGGCAATGACAATTGAAAACAGTAACGGCAAGATTAAAATTACGACAAAAGGCTTAGGTGATGGTATGGGTGTAAGCCTTTATACCGCAGATTTTATGGCAAAACAAGGCAGTTCTTACGAGCAGATTTTAAAGGCATTTTACAGTGGAATTACCATTGTTTCACAGTAATCAGACGTATAGTTTGATGAAAACTGGCAATCATATTAACATCAAAGGTCAGTCAGATATCTGGCGGAAAAAGGAATGGAGGTTCATATGAAAGACAGTGGATTCAAACTGAATAAAGAAAAAGTCTTTGGCACAATCATATCATTTGCTATTATTCTGACACTTGGATACGGAATTTATTCGGTGGCGGTCAATTCCGGACGAAAAGAAAATCAGGAAAATATCGTCAACTTAAATGAATCTGGACAGGATAATGTAGCACTTCGGACAGAAGATGTAACACAGGAATATTCTGACATTTTACAGGTTCCGGAAAAGACAGACGGCAGTGATGATGCAGAAGCTGCCAATGCCGGTGCAAAGGCAGAAGGACTTTCGGCTGCGCAGGAAAATATCACAACCGGTAAGGAAGCACAAGGAACAGACACGGCAGAGGAATCGCAGGAATTACAGGAAGCGCAGGCGGCAAAGACTTCTGCCAAGGCAAATCCGGCTGCGGCGTACTCTTTTGATGAAAGTGATACGCTGATGTGGCCAGTAACCGGCGATATTGTTTTAAAATACAGCATGGATACGACCATTTATTTTAAAACACTTGGAATGTATAAATGTAATCCGGCAGTCAGCATTGCGGCAGAAGCGGGAACCAATGTCGGTGTGGCAGCAGACGGCGTTGTGGAATCCGTAACATACAGTGAAGAAACGGGAAATACCGTGGCAGTAGCAATCGGTGACGGTTATGTGACAACGTATGGACTGATAGATAATGTGGTGGTAAAAAAAGGCGACACGGTTGTGGCAGGACAGCTTTTGGGAACAGTATCCGACCCGACAGCATATTATGTAGAAGAAGGCCCGAATCTGTATTTTATGCTGACAAAGGACGGCGAACCGGTAGACCCGGCGGCGTATTTTGAAGACTAGTATGCAAAGGATAAGAAAATAAAGCGCCTTTAAAATTCACACAAAAAGCAAAGCAATAAAATCAGCCATACGGCAGGAATGGAATTTAAGTGGGTAGATAAAGGTACGCGGGCGCTTGTATTATAGATTGTGGGAGGTTTCAGACATAACAGTCGGAAGCCTCCTTTTGTTACGCTGCCTGTACGGGAAAGCAGATTTGTAAAAAGACAGACGGAATATGCAGCGTGGGACTTGTAAAAGGGGATTGCGGGCGGGTATAATAAAACGAAAAGAAAAGGAACATGGATAATAAATCAATAAGAAACTTAAAGGAGAAAGCATAATGAAAAATAAAAGTGTACCGGGGTACAAGCGTGTATTCGCGTGGATGATTGCGGTATTTGCAATGGTGATTCCGTGGATTTCGTATTTAAGAATCTGGAAACTGACAGATGCGCAGGCAGATGTCTTTGAAAATTACAGTGGGTATGTATTTGATTTTTTTCTGTATTACAGGGAAGTCCTGCTTGTGGTTATGGCAGTCGTCCTGCTGGCAGTGATGATTGGTGAAAATCTATTTCCCGACCATGTGATTACACAGACACCGGTCCGTGACAGGCAAAACCGGAAAATATGGATTTGCTTTGGCATTTATACGGCGGCAGTGCTGTTGTCTTTTTTATTTTCAAAAAATAAAGGACTGGCGTTGTCGGGCTCACCGTCAGAGGGCGAGGGTGTTTTTGTGCTGATATGATACGGTATTTTGTTTTTCGGGGCAATGAATTATTTTTGTTATGAAGAAACACTGCGCATTTTTGAAAAAGCAATGCTGGTTTTATGTGTTGTAACGATTGTACTTACAGCAGTTAAATTTTTCTATGAACCGGTTTTAAAACTGCCGTTTATAAAAAATCTGATTGCACCGTCTAAATACGCACAGCTTATTGACAATATGAATACGGATAATTATAAAAGTTATGTATCACTTACATTTTACAATCCGAACTATTTTGGCGGCTTTTGTCTTCTGCTGCTTCCGTATGCGTTTAAAAAGCTGCTGATATCGGAAAAACGGTGGAAAACAGCCGGGTATATTCTGCTGGTCTGTGGTCTGTTATTCAGTGTGACTGCGGCAAAATCGACGGCCTCTTTTTATCTGGCATTTGCAGAACTGATTTTTTTATGTGCCATGGAAGGCAGCGGGCTGGCAGGACAGATAAAAAAGCTTTTGGCATTGATTCTTGTTGCAGTGGTTATCTTTGTGCTGTGTAATGCGGCAAGCGGCGGGAACTGATGTCTATCGGTAAAAATGCAATAACGAATGAAAGCACGGCAAATGCGCAGAAAACAGAAAATGCGTCAGATAAAGAAAATGCGGCGGATACACAAGGGGCATCGGATGCACAGACAAAATCATCGGGTACAGCCGGTATTTTCAGATTAAAGGATATCCGGCTTGAAGGCAATGAGCTGACGTTAAAGGGTGAAAACGAAACGCTTATTACCGTATGCAATGACGGAACGCTTGAATTTTACGACAAGGCAGGTGAGCCGCTGGAAGTAATAAATGACGGCAACAGGATCACTTTTTCAGATTCCCGTTTTGCGGCGGTATCGGTAACGTACAGTCAGAATACGGTTTATTATGACTTGGGCTATGATGAACCGGCGGATTTTTACTTACAGGATGATATTTTTTACGGCATCGGACAAAACGGTGCGCTGTCAGAGTCCGTTACGTTAAATAAGCGGTTTGGAGAGGCGCTGTATCCACTCTTTACGGGGCGTGGCTATGCGTGGGTCAATACGCTTCCGTTGTTGACGCATACCGTGATTATCGGACGTGGTGCAGGAAATTTTGCAATGTATTTTCCGCAAAATGATTATGTGGGACTTTTAAACACCCACGGTACGCATACAACCGTAATTGACAAGCCGCACAACGCATACTTACAGACAGCGGTGAATACGGGAATTGTGGGGCTTTGTGCCGTGCTTGCGGTATTTCTCATCGGGATTGGGCGGTTTGTGCGCTTTATGCGAAGTTCAAAGCCCGCAAACATGGACAGCGTGAAATTATCGGATGCGACCGCGTGCTGGACATTTTGTGCGGCGGCGGCATTTGTGGTCTACAGCGTGGCAAATGACAGTATTGTGACGGTTGCGCCGCTGTTCTTTATCATACTGGGTGTGCAGTTTGCGGCGCTGTATGCAAAGGAATATGAAATGTAGGGTCAACGCATAAAAGCAGAAAGCAGTTTAAGAAAATGAAAGAAATGTAAAAACGCAGAGGAATAAAAATGGCAAGCAGAGGAAAGAAAAAACAGACAGAAGCGCAGGACATGAAAAACACGCAGATGAACCGGCAGACAGACGGTATAAGCGGAACATTTTCGATGAATGTACAGGATGAGATTCAAAGACTTGGTACACAGAAAGGCTATACCAATATCAGCGGATTGTATTATACAATGAATGAAGATGTTGTCATTAATGTTTTAGACTTGGACAATGATAACAGCGGAACAGTTTTTGGCTATGACGGTGCAAACGGATATCAGAATCCGACAGAGTTAAAGGGAAATCGTGTCGGTGCAGTCAATACGGCAGAGGGTTATCTTTTAACACAGCAGAGAACTTATACAGAGGGTGACACGGTAAATGTTGATGTCAGACTTGCGGGAATGTATAATGAGCAGTATGAACAGACGGCATTTACGGACGGTGCAGATATTGCCTGCAAGTCCACGTATAGAATGTATTATGCAAATGAGAAGTATGTATTCCGGATACAGAATACAGACGGAACATATAGCCTGTTAGATAAAAATGGTAATCTTACGGGAGTATATAGTGACATTTATCAGGAAAAGGGAAGAATCCCAAATAACCGCAGACATACATCAGAAGCCTATATCAGTGGGGTAAACAGAAATGCAGCAGGTGCTTATACAACAGACCTGTATAATGCACAGGGGAATAAAATAATTTCCGATTATCAGGGATATGCAGATATAGACGGAACGAAGGATTATTTACTGGTATATACGCGTAAATCTATTGAAGATGATTATAAGGCATATATGATTTGCGACCACAATGGCAATGTCTTAATGACAAATGAACAGTATGGCTTATATGACTTCTTTGAAACAGACGACGGCGCACTGCTTGCCTGTGTATACAACACAGATGCAGACGGTAATAAGAAGTTCGGCGCAGTAAAGCTTCATGTTGAAGATACCCCGCAGCCGGCCGGCCGCAATGGACTGGTTTTCGATGCAGATGGTGTATGGCGGTATTATGTAAACGATGCAGTTGATTACAGTTATGCAGGACTGGCAGCAAATGAATACGGCTGGTGGAAAATTACCAACGGAACAGTAGACTTTACATATACAGGACTTGCATATAACGATTATGGCTGGTGGTATATGACTAATGGTGTGATAGATTACAGTTATACCGGAATGGCAGCCAACGAGTATGGCTGGTGGTATGTCAGAAATGGTATGATAGATTTTGGATACACCGGAATGGCATTAAATGAGTACGGCTGGTGGTATATAACGAATGGTGCATTAGACCTTACATATACCGGAATGGCATTAAATGAGTATGGCTGGTGGTATATGACCAATGGTGCGTTAGACCTTGCATATACCGGAATGGCAGCCAATGAGTACGGCTGGTGGTACATGACCAATGGCGTATTGGACTTTACATATACCGGAATGGCAGCTAATGAGTACGGCTGGTGGTATATGACCAACGGCGTGTTAGACTTTACATATACCGGCATGGCGTTAAATGAATACGGCTGGTGGTATATGACCAATGGAGCTTTAGACTGGAACTATACAGGTCTTGCATTAAATGAGTATGGCTGGTGGTATATCAGAAACGGTGCATTGGATTTGACGTACAATGGACCGGCAGATAACCAGTATGGAACATGGAATGTTGTGAATGGACACGTAGAAGTTTAACACCAAAACCATATATACAGAAATCTGAATAGATATCTGGTAAAATAAAAGAATGATATACGAAAATGAAAGCAATTTCTAAATCGTATATCATTCTTTTTTGTAATAAGTCAAAGCTTGTGTGACAGGCGCGCTGGTGCATTAAGCCAGCGGAAGAACCGCAACATATTCAAACATCATAATAAAATGGCAGATGCTGCCTGCCATAACAAACAGATGAAAAATTTCGTGTGAACCGAAGTATTTGTGATGCGCGTTAAAAATCGGAAGCTTTAATGCGTAAATAATACCGCCCACCGTATAAATAATACCGCCCGCAAGCAGCCAGTTAAATGCGGCAGCAGGCAGGGAATTTAAAATCTGTGTAAATGCAAGGACACAGACCCAGCCCATGGCAATGTATAACACAGAAGAAACCCATTTCGGACATGTAACCCAGCAAAGCTTAAAAATAATGCCGAGAATCGCAATGCTCCAGACCAGTGCCAGCAGCATAAGCCCTGTGCGGCCATGCAGGACAATCAGGCAGATTGGCGTATAAGAACCGGCAATCAGTACAAAAATCATGCAGTGGTCGAGTTTCTTTAAAATTTTATTCGTGCGTTCAGACAAATCAAAAGTGTGATAAGTTGTGCTTGCCGCATACAGCAGAATCATGCTCACAATAAAAATACTTAAAGAAATGACATGAACGGTATCCGGAGCGCGCATGGCACGCAGAATCAGCGGTGTTGCGGCAAACATTGCCATCAGCATACCGATAAAATGAGTAATGGCACTTCCGGGGTCTTTTAATTTAAAATGTTTCATAATTTCCTCCAATCTCCGAGTACACTGTATTTCCATTATTTTAATGGATTTTTCGTGTTCGGCATGTCCTGATATTTTTATGTTTTGACATATACATTATAAAATATTATATGCACTGGTATTTAAAATAATCACATATAGTATTGAATACTACATGTCGATGTAATGATAATACATCAGCGCTTTTTAAAATGCAATCCTTTTTTTCAAAAATTTCAAAAATCCGGTTCGGATTTTAAGATTGTCTTATTGATACAGAAAAAACGCGCAAAACCGCCCATAAATTCCCTTAATTTTATTAAACAATAACCGGCAGAAAGTAAAGAAAACAAAGAAGAAAAACTTTAGAAAACTTAACCAAATACGGGGGATGTGCCGGATGTTCACAAACATGGATTTATTTTCATTAAATTTGAGTTTCCAAACCTTTCACAAATTAAGGAAAAATTTAAAAAGAAAAAATTATCGAACAAACAAAGAAAAGGTTATTGACTTCTTTTTTTGACAAGTCTAACATACGCAGTGTTTTCGGAAACGGCTTTTTCATTTTGTGAAAGCACGGGGTTGCCGACGGGCATCGTGCAGGATTAAAAAATTTAGGTTTCGGAGGTAATGTCTGATGGCATATGTAGATGAAGTAATCAAGGAAGTATCTGAAAAAAACAGTAATGAGCCGGAGTTTATCCAGGCAGTGACAGAAGTATTGGAATCTTTAAGACCGGTTGTAGAAGCAGATGACCGTTATGAAAAAAATGCGATTTTAGAGCGTATGTGTGAGCCGGAACGAATCGTTTCCTTCCGCGTACCGTGGGTGGACGATGCAGGAAAGGTTCAGGTAAACAGAGGATTCCGCGCACAGTTTAACAGTGCAATCGGTCCGTACAAGGGCGGAATCAGACTTCATCCCAGTGTCAATCAGAGTATTATCAAATTTTTAGGTTTTGAACAGACTTTTAAAAATTCACTGACAGGACTGCCAATCGGCGGCGGCAAGGGCGGCAGTGATTTCAATCCAAAGGGAAAATCAGACGGCGAGATTATGCGGTTCTGTCAGTCCTTTATGACAGAGCTTTACAGATACATCGGACCGGATACGGACTGTCCAGCAGGCGACATCGGCTGCGGTTCCAAAGAAATCGGTTATATGTTCGGTATGTATAAAAGAATTGTCGGCGGTTATAAAAACGGTGCGTTATCCGGCAAGGGCATTCCTTACGGCGGCAGTCTTGGGAGAAATGAAGCAACCGGTTACGGCGCTGTTTATTTTACGGAAGAATTATTTGAATCTATCGGAAAGAAGCTTGCCGGTACAACATTTGCATTATCGGGCTTCGGCAATGTGTCATGGGGTGTTGCAAAGAAATTAAATGAACTGGGCGCAAAAGTCGTTTCTATTTCAGGACCAGACGGATACATTTATGATAAAGACGGCATCAGCGGGGAAAAAGTGGATTATATGGTAGAAATGAGAGGTTCCCTGCGTGACCGTTGTGAAGATTATGCCGATAGATTCGGTGTGGAATTCCATGCCGGCGAGAAACCTTGGGGACGCGTAAAGGCAGATGTGTATATGCCTTGTGCAACACAGAATGAAATCGGATTGGAAGATGCAAAGCGCATGATAGAGGAGGGGACATCAAAGCTTTTAATCGAAGTTGCCAACATGCCGACCAAAGCAGAAGCCGTTGAAGAACTGCAAAAAGCAGGATTTATGATTGCACCGTCAAAGGCAGTCAATGCAGGCGGTGTTGCCGTATCTGCCCTTGAAATGAGCCAGAATGCCATGAAGCTTTCATGGACGGAAGAAGAGGTTGATGAAAAGTTAAAAAAGATTATGAAGAATATTTTTAACAACATCGACAGTGCGGCAAAGAAATACGGCATGGACGGAAACCTCATTGCAGGCGCGAATATTGCAGGATTTTTAAAAGTTGCGGAAGCCATGCTTGACGAGGGTATTTTCTAAAAAAGACTTTTAAAAACCGGAAATCGTCGAAAATCATAAAATACACAGGGAGAATTCAGATGAAGGCAGATTACTTGGAATTTAAGGATAAATGCATACAAATGCTTACCGAAATTGATTTTTTAAATCAGGTGCAGATGACAAAGGAAGGAATTTTATCGGTTCTTGCAGGCTGTCATTTAGAAGAAGCATATGATGCACTTTTAATCCGTTCGGAACAGGTAAGCTGCTGGGACACACCTTTGCAGAGGCAACCGGCTCGTTAAAAAACCAGACAAAAAATGCAATGCACAGAAACCTTTCATTAAAAGAAGCCTTTTTTGCCAATGCAGGAGAGGCGGTCTGTCATGCACTGGAATACGCAGACGGGCGTACTCCGGCACACACAGACGGACCGGCACGCCTGCTGTGCATTTATGCGGGCAATAAACAAAAGAGCAATACCTGTTTATTCTGGAAGCTGTTACGCAAGTTCCTTCCCGAAGATAAAATTGTAATCCGTGAAATCAATCTAAGAAACGGGGAAGTTGCAGACTGTCTTGGCTGTCCGTTTGAGGTCTGCCTGCATTACAGTGAAAAGGGTTCGTGTTTTTACGGCGGTGTCATGGTGGAACAGGTCTATCCGGCACTGCTTGAAAGTGATGCGCTCATGATACTCAGTCCAAATTACAACGACTCGGTCAGCGCAAATATTATGGCATTTATCAACCGTCTGACCGCATTGTACCGGAAGGTCGATTTTAAGGACAAGCTGCTGTTTTCCATTGTCGTATCCGGCTACAGCGGTTCGGATATCTTAGCGGAACAGCTGATTAGCTCCCTTCATTTTAACAAAGGCTTTGCGCTTCCTGCCCATGCAATCCGGATGCTCACGGCAAATGACCCCGGAGAGATTTTGTCCTGTAAGGATATTGAAAAGGAAGCCGCCGTCTATGCAGAACGTATTAAAAAAAATTTATATACATTTAATAAAAACTGATGTATAATAAAATGTACGATTCAAAAATCACCTATATATTACTTATGTAAAAATGCTTTTACAAAAGGAGTAAGACAATGAATATTAAAAGAAATATTTTGCTGAATGCCGGACCGTCTACAACGACCGATACGGTAAAAATGGCACAGGTTGTACCGGATATCTGTCCGCGTGAAAAAGAATTTGCTTCTATGATGAAGGATTTACGCGCAGATTTATTAAAGACGGTACATGCAGACCCACAGCAGTATACATCAGTTTTATTCTGTGGTTCAGGTACATTAAACATTGATGTGTGTTTGAATTCACTGCTTCCGGCAGATAAAAAGGTGCTGGTAGTCAACAACGGCGCATATAGCACCCGTGCCGTGGAAATTTGTGAATATTACGGACTGCCGCATATCAATCTGCAGTTTCCGGTACTGGAACGCCCTGATTTGGATGTGGTACGAAAGACACTGGAAGAAAATCCGGACATTGCGCTGGTATACACCACACACAATGAAACAGGAACCGGTATTTTAAATCCAATCCGTGAAATCGGTGCATTGGCACACGAATTCGGTGCGGTATTTATCGTTGATACGACCTCCACACTGGCAATGCGCCCGATTGATGTGCAGAAAGACAATATCGATTTCTGTATGGCATCGGCACAAAAGGGACTGATGGCGATGACAGGTCTTTCCTTTATAATAGGAAGAAAAGACATTATCGAAGCTTCAAAAGACTATCCGAAGCGTTCGTATTACTGTAATCTGTATTTACAGTACCATTTCTTTGAAAAAACAGGAGAAATGCATTTTACACCGCCGGTACAGACAATTTATGCAACAATACAGGCATTAAAAGAGTATTTTGCGGAAGGCGAAGAAGCCAAGTGGGCAAGACATACCCGCGTCTTTAATGCAATCCACAAAGGACTGGACGAGCTGGGCTTTAAAGATGCCGTTAAGAGAGAATGGCAGGCAGGTCTTGTAGTATCGCCGATTTATCCGGACGACCCGAACTGGGATTTTGAGAAGGTTCATGATTACTGTTATGAGCGTGGATATACGATTTATCCGGGTAAGATTTCTACAACGAACACCTTCCGTCTGTGCGCTTTAGGTGCGATTGACGAGGACGACATCACGGCATTTTTCAAGGTATTCCGTGAGGCACTGGAACATTACAATATTGCGATTCCGGTTGTATATAATGATTAATAGAAAGAAAGAGAGAAACAGATGAAAAAAGTATACGCATGTTTTTGTACCGATGTGATTCATGAGGGACATTTAAACATTATCAACAAAGCAAAAGAATATGGCGAACTGGTTGTCGGTATTTTAAGTGATGAGGCAATGATTCGCTACAACCGTTTTCCGACGATCGGTTTTGAAGAAAGAGTGGCATTGTTTAAGAATCTGGAAGGTGTCAGTGAAGTCGTAATCCAGCATGATATTATGTATGATAAGATTATTGAAGAAGTAAAGCCGGATTATGTCATTCACGGTGACAACTGGAAAGAAGGTCCGGAAGCGGCAATCCGTGCCAATGTCATTGAAGTATTAGAAAAGAACGGCGGCGAATTAATCGAAGTGCCGTATACTTATAATGAAAATGTAAAGCGTGTTGATGACCGCTTAAAAGAAAAACTGGCGATGCCGGAATTCAGAAGAAAACGTTTAAGACAGCTCATTAAAATGCGTCCGATTGTAAAGACGATTGAAGTACACAGCGGTTTAACCGGTCTGATTGCGGAAAAGACAGTTGTGGAAAATGATGGTGAATTTGACCAGTTTGATGCAATGTGGATTAGTTCCCTCTGCGATTCAACTGCGAAAGGAAAGCCGGATATTGAACTGGTAGACATGACTTCAAGATGCAGAACAATCGATGATGTCATGGAAGTTACAACAAAGCCGATTATTTTTGACGGAGATACAGGCGGACTGACAGAGCATTTTGTATATCTTGTGCGCACACTCGAACGTATGGGTGTTTCAGCCATTATTATCGAAGATAAGACCGGTTTAAAGAAAAACTCTCTGTTTGGTACGGAAGTAGCACAGACACAGGATACAATTGAGAATTTCAGCGCCAAGATTGCCGCAGGCAAGAAGGTACAGCTGACAGATGACTTTATGATTATTGCGCGTATTGAGAGTCTGATTTTAGAGCAGGGTATGGAGGATGCGTTAAACAGAGCCAGAGCGTTCCGTGATGCAGGCGCTGATGGCATTATGATTCACAGCCGTAAGAAGGACCCGGCAGAAATTCTGGAATTCTGCGATAAATTCCGTGCAGAGGATAAGGAAACACCAATTGTGGTTGTTCCGTCTTCATTTAATACAATTACGGAAGCAGAACTGGCAGAACACGGTGTTAATATCGTTATTTACGCAAACCAGCTGACAAGAAGTGCATTCCCGGCGATGGAACAGACTGCCAAGGATATTTTAAAGTATCATCGTGCAAAAGAAGTGGACAGCCGTTTAATGCCGATTAAGCAGATTCTGACATTAATTGATGAACTGTAAGCTTTTTTGAAAGGATAAGGGAAATGGAAATCGCAATTTTAATGGCGGCGGGCATGGGTACACGCATGCGCCCGCTGACCGATGTTACGCCGAAGCCGCTTGTAAAGGTACACGGCACATCAATGATTGAAACGATTATGAAGGGGCTGGAACGCAGAAACGTATCAAAGATTTACGTTGTTGTTGGATATAAAAAAGAGCAGTTTGCATATCTGGCAGAAAAATATGACAACGTGGAACTGATTGAAAATACGGAATTTGAAACGATTAACAATATTTCGTCTATTCATGCGGCAAGAAAAGTTATGGGAACGGCAGACTGCTTTATCTGTGAAGCGGATTTGTATATTTCGGATTTATCTATTTTTGATGCAGAACTTTCACGTTCCTGCTATTATGGCAAAATGGTTCCGGGTTTTTCCGATGACTGGGTGTTTGACTGGGATGGAGAACGTATTACACGTGTCGGAAAAGAAGGGACAGACCGTTATAACATGGTCGGCGTTTCCTATTTTAAGAAAGCAGATGCGGCAGTTATCCGCGATGCCATTGATGCAGCATATGAAAAGCCGGGTTATGAGGGCTTATACTGGGATGAAATTGTAGACCGGCAGTTAGATAAGTTAAACCTTGACATTCATCCGGTTGAAAAAGAGCAGATTGTTGAAATTGACTCTGTGGCAGAGCTGGCAGTGATTGATGAAAGCTACCGTGAGGTATTGGAAAAAATGCAGGCAGAATAGGTCTGTATCAGAATGGAGATAAAAAATGCAGGTTCAGAAGTTTGTTGAAATTATCGGTGCAGAGTTTTATGCAGGTGTACCGGATTCACAGTTAAAAGCACTGTGCAACTATTTAATAAATACATATGGGATAGATTCCCGACATCATGTGATTGCCGCAAATGAAGGAAATGCGGCGGCGCTGGCGGCAGGATACCATCTGGCAACAGGAAAGGTGCCGGTTGTCTATATGCAGAATTCCGGCGAAGGAAATATTATCAATCCGGTGGCATCACTTTTAAACGACAAAGTGTATGCAATTCCGATGATTTTTGTTGTGGGCTGGAGAGGAGAACCGGGGGTTCATGACGAGCCGCAGCACATTTATCAGGGTGAAGTAACGATAAAACTGCTTGAAGATATGGATATCAAGCCATTTATCGTGGGAAAAGAAACTACAGAAGAAGAATTAAAAGCTGCCATGGATGACTTTAAAACTGTGCTTGCACAGGGAAAAGATGCTGCCTTTGTAATCCGCAAGGGTGCGCTCTCTTATGATGAAAAAGTTGTTTATAAAAATGACAATACGATGATGCGTGAAGATATTATCCGCCATATTACAGACGTTTCCGGAGAAGACCCGGTGATTTCCACAACAGGAAAGGCAAGCCGTGAGTTATTTGAAATCCGTGAAGCAAAGAAGATGAGCCATAAATATGATTTCCTGACAGTCGGTTCCATGGGACACAGCTCATCAATTGCACTCGGTGTTGCAGAAAGTATGCCGGATACAAAAATCTGGTGTATCGACGGTGATGGTGCCGTGCTGATGCACATGGGAGCTATGGCACTGCTCGGAGCGAATGCGCCAAAAAATATGGTGCACGTTCTGATTAATAACGGCGCACACGAAACGGTTGGCGGCATGCCGACTGTCGGCGGTAATATTGACTGGATTGGTGTGGCAAAATCATGCGGCTATCCGAATGCAGTATCCGTAGATACGTTTGAAGCACTTGATGAGGCTTTAAAGGCAGCGAAAAACCGCAGCGAATTAAGCCTGATTGAAGTGAAATGTTCTATTGGTGCAAGAGAGGACCTTGGACGTCCGACGACAACAGCGCTTGAAAATAAAGAAAATTTCATGGCGTATTTAAAAGAGTTAAAGGGTTGACAATCTTGACAATCCGGGCCATAAAAGGTATAATCAAAGAACCGCGCAGCCGGGGCATTAGCGGCGCCTTGTACCTGCAATCCGCTATAGCAGGGGTGATATCGGGCCGAGGGCAGTTTTCTGTAGAGCTGCCCGGTATAAGTGGTGTTGACGTCTGGGTCTTTCGCAACAGGAATTCATGAACCATGTCAGGTCAGGAATGAAGCAGCATTAAGTGAAACCTCCTGTGTGCCGGAAGGGTGCCTGGGCCGAGCTAACTGTACCGGTAACGTCTGTGGACAGCTGTACGACGTCCGGTGCGCGGTTTTATGATGAGAATTGTTTTCGTCAGCACATATTATATGTAACACATATTACGTGTAACACATAGTATGTGGTGGCTTTTTTTACATTTATAAAGTAAAAGCAGTTCGCAGCGGTATTTTTAGAAAAGCGCCGTCCGTGGCGGCAGAATGAGAGAAAATATGGCATATCAGGCATTATATAGAAAATGGCGTCCTTTGGAATTTGAAGATGTCAAAGGACAGGAACATATTGTTACAACATTAAAAAATCAGATACGGGCAGACAGAATCGGGCATGCGTACCTTTTCTGCGGAACGCGCGGAACCGGTAAGACAACCGTGGCAAAGATTTTTGCAAAGGCGGTCAACTGCGAGCATCCGGTGGACGGCAGTCCGTGCGGGGAATGTCCGACCTGTAAGGCGATTGCCGAAGGGCGTTCCATGAATGTCATTGAAATCGATGCCGCATCGAATAACGGTGTTGACAATATTCGTGAAATCCGTGACGAAGTCCAGTATTCACCGACGGAGGGCAGGTATAAGGTTTATATCATCGATGAAGTGCATATGCTTTCCATAGGGGCATTTAATGCACTGTTAAAAACACTGGAAGAACCGCCTGCATACGTTATTTTTATTCTGGCGACAACGGAGGCACATAAGATACCGGTTACGATTCTGTCGCGCTGCCAGCGCTATGATTTCCACCGCATTTCTATTGAAACGATTGCAGGGCGGTTATCGCAGCTGATGGAAGCGGAACATATCAATGTCGAAGAAAAGGCAATCCGGTATGTTGCCAAGGCGGCGGACGGTTCCATGCGAGATGCGTTAAGTCTGTTAGACCAGTGCATCGCCTTTTACCTCGGACAGGATTTAAAGTATGAAAATGTGTTAGAGGTGCTTGGTGCGGTGGACACGGCGGTATTTGCCGAAATGCTGTCGTACATTTTAAAGGCGGATACGTATGCGTGCATGCAGCTTTTAGAACAGATTATTATGCAGGGCAGGGATTTAGGACAGTTTGTCAGTGACTTTGTATGGTATTTAAGAAATCTGCTGCTTGTAAAGACAACGGATGATGAAGCGAAGGCGGAAGACATTATCGATGTTTCGGCAGATAATTTAGAGCAGTTAAAAAAAGACAGTAAACAGGTCGATGTCGATACACTTATGCGCTATATCCGCGTGCTGTCGGAGCTGGCAAATGAGCTGAAATTCTCAACACAGAAGCGTATTAAAGTCGAAGTGACACTTATTAAGCTGACGCGTCCGGCGATGGAACAGCGGCAGGATATGGGTGATGTGATAAGCCGCATCACCCTGCTTGAGCAGGAAATGCAGGAAGCCATGGAAGCGTTAAAAAACGGCGTGGCGGCAGGTACTCCGTTTGCGGCAGGTACACAGGGCATAAGCGGTATGGCAGATATAGCGGGTGCGGCAGGCAATGCCAGCGGCTATGCAGCAGGCATGGCAGTGCCCCAGCCGGTACAAAAGCGCGTAATAGAGGCAATGCCGGAGGATATTAAGCAGCTGGCAAAGCAGTGGGACTCCATTGTCCATTCGATTGAAGAACCGCTAAAGCGCACCCATTTATTAAATTCACATGTAACGCTTGCAGAGGATGGGCAGAGTCTGGAACTGATGACGTCTTCCCCGACAGCCTATGAGCTGTTTTCAAGGGAAGATGACAAGGCAGAACTGGTTGCGCTCATTGAGGAGCGGACAGGAATCCATGTGAATCTGATTGTTACAAAGCTACAGGATGGAGAAGATTTTCAAAATCGATTTACAGATATCAGAGAATCCGTTAATATGGAAATAGAAGTAGATGATAAGGAGGAATATATCTAATGGCAAAAAGAGGTGGATTTCCGGGAGGTATGCCGGGCAACATGAACAATCTGATGAAGCAGGCACAGAAAATGCAGAAGCAGATGGAAACACAGCAGGCAGAGCTGGAAGCAAAGGAATTCAGTGCGGCAGCAGGCGGCGGTGTTGTAGAAGTAACCGTTACCGGTAAAAGAGAGGTTACAAAGGTCAAGATTGACCCGGAAGCCGTAGATCCGGATGATGTAGAAATGTTAGAAGATTTAATTATGGCAGCAACCAACGAAGCACTCCGCAAGTGTGAAGAAGAATCACAGGCGCAGATGTCTAAGATTACCGGAGGACTTTCAGGACTGACAGGAGGCCTGTTCTAATGGACATTTACAGCGGTCATATGAACAAGTTAATAGAACAGCTGTCGAGATTACCAGGGGTTGGGGCAAAAAGCGCCCAGCGCCTGGCATTTCACATTATAAATATGCCAAAAGAAGAAGTTGAGGGACTGGCATCTGCCATGACGGATGCCAAAGCGCATATTAAATACTGTAAAGAATGTTTTACGCTGACAGATGATGAAATCTGCCCGATCTGTGCCAATGAAAAGCGCGACCACAGTACGATTATGGTGGTGGAACAGACACGCGATATGGCGGCATATGAAAAGACCGGAAAGTATGAGGGTGTCTATCATGTACTGCACGGTGCAATCAGCCCGATGCTTGGCATCGGTCCGTCCGACATTAAGTTAAAGGAACTGATGAAACGGCTCGAAGGCGATGTGCAGGAAGTCATCATTGCAACCAATTCAAGTCTTGAAGGTGAAACGACAGCGATGTATATCAGCCGCCTGATTAAGCCGACAGGCATTAAAGTAACCCGCATTGCAAGCGGTGTGCCGGTTGGCGGCGATTTGGAATATATCGACGAAGTGACACTGCTGCGTGCATTGGACGGCAGAACGGAATTGTAGGATACTATGTTAAACGATATTATTACAGAACACAAAGAGCGTATGCTCAATCTCAAAAAATATTATCCTTTTTTTAAGCTGATGGATGTATCCTTTGCCCAGTTTCAGGAAGGCAGATATGAAATGCTGGACATGGGATATATTGTCATGGGGATTCTGCGCTTTTTTATTGAGGAGAATAACTTTAAAGAAAAGGACGTCACTTACCCGGAATATCTGGACTTTATTACATCATTGCTCAAACGGGACTTTGGGCTGAATCTTTCAGCACAGGAATACAAAGAACTTGCCGATTACATTTTTGATAAAATTAAAAATGAAGGCAGACCGTTTACATTTCCATATTATGATCCTATTGAAAAGAAAAAATGTATTTCACGTATCAAGGTACTGGAAAGTGCCATCCGTGACCATACGGTATGGTATTCCATCAGTTCCGATGCAATTGAATTCTATCTGGATACGAAAGAAATTAAAGAAGAAAGCAGAATCAGTGTGCAGCAGCTGCTCTTAGAAAAAATGATACAGGCACAGAATTTTCAGGGCGGCAAAGATGTGATTGTGCGGATTAATGAAGAAGTGGCACGCCTACAGCGCAGAAAAAATGAGATTATGGAATTGCTCGGCAAAGATGTCTTTGCGGGGATTGAAGCGTATGAAGATTTTGTCCATACGGGTATGCGCTGGTTTGATGAAGAAGAAAAGCTGTTTAAGAAAAATAAAGATTTTATCGAGGGTGCGCTTGCAAAGATGGAAGCCGAACCGGTACAGTCGGAGAGTTATTACCGTACTTTAAAGGAGATTTACGAGCTGGACAGCCAGTTACAGATAGCCATGACAAGGCACGGACAGCTTTTATCGGCATGTACACAGATGCAGCAGATGACAGAAGAAGCCGTGAAGCGGGCAAAACTCGGACGGTTAAGAAGCCATATCCATTTTGGAGCGCTTCTGACAGATTTAATCCGCAGCGACAATGCGGGATTGTTAGAACAGCTTTTGTCACCGGTATTACTGCCGCATATAAAGAAGCGGTTTACGCTGGATTCACTTGACGAGGCACTGACCGTGAAGCCAAAGCAGGCAGAAGCGGCGGAGAAAGTAGAAGAAGAACCGCCGCAGGAAATTCAGTTTGCAGATGAAATGGAAGATCAGCGTATTCGTAAAAACTATACATTTTTAATGAATAATCTGCTGGCGGCATTTGAAAAGAGAGAGGCGTTTACGCTTTCGGAATTTGGCGCGGCAATGAGCAGAATGTATTCGCCGGATATTTTAAAAAATGCGGATTACTATTCTTTTTTTGTCAACCTGTGTCAGAAACAGGAGTATGTCATCGGCGGTCAGACGGAAAACGAGAGTTTTCTCGATGACATTTTAAGCGGCGCATTTGCAGACCGTGAACCGGTACATTTTACGATTACGCCAAAATCCGCAGGAGCGCAGGACGAACAGCCAATGGAACAGTCTGAACTGGTGTTTGAACGGAAGGGAACAAAGTAATGGAAAGCAGAAATATAGAAAAGGCACTGGAAATATCCGCAAAACTGGCGGCGGGGGAAACGGTAAGCGAGCAGGGGACAAATGCTGCCCTGTATCAGGAATACAGTACCAACCCGGAAGTGTATGATATGGTATTGTTGTCGTTAAAGAAAATGGAACTTTCGGTTTATGAATATAATAATTCGCTGTTTGCCGCGCCAAAAGCGCACGGCAGCCTGTTTGGCTACAGCAATGAAGCGCTGCGCCGGGAGCTGGGACTGCGTACCAACGGCGAACTCTATCTGGCGTATTTTATCATCTATAATATTATTATGGAGTTTTATACGGATACCATCAGTGCAACGTATGCCGAATTTGTCCGCGTGGAAGACATTGTCCGCAAGGTGGACGATACAACGGCAGGCATTGTGGATAAGAAAAACGGCTTTGTTTTAAGTGAAATTGAGGAAAACAGCTTCCGCAGCCTTGCGTTAAGCTGGGACAGCCTGCCGGCGGCAACCGTGGAATTGTCGGAATTAAGGGCGGCGAAGAATTCCAAGTCGGGTTTTGTAAAGCTGGTCTGCAACTTTTTAGTCAGCCAGCAGTTATTAAGTGACAATCAGGAGCGGTATTATCCGACAGACCGTTTCCGCGCAGTTGTTGAAAATTATTTTGACGAATCCAGAGGAAGAATCATGGAATTGTTAGACCAGTCAGGAGAGGAGAGGGACGAACATGCCGCAGATTAACAGAATCCGTGTAAACAATGTAAAATACAATTTCGGTACGCAGTATTACGATGACTTTATGATGCGTTTTCACTGCCGTAACACGATTTATGACCTTGCAAACGGCGGCGGAAAGAGTCTTTTAATGCTGCTGTTGCTTCAAAATGTGATTCCGAACTGTACGCTTGATGAAAAACAGCCGGTTGAAAAGCTGTTCCGTCCGGGCGGCGGCAATACAGTGATCCACTCATTGATTGAATGGAAGTTAGATACCGCTAACAACGACGGCTATAAATATATGACAACGGGATTCTGCGCAAGAAAGGCAAAGGATACGGAAGCAGACGGCACGGAAGCGGACGGCATATCCGGGCGTTTTTCTGCGGCAGAAGAAGCACCGGCGGGACGTGACAATGCCAGCGTGGAATATTTTAACTACTGTATTTTTTACCGGGAGTTTGGTGAAAACGATATTAAAAATCTGCCGCTGACAAAAAACGGGGAGCGCATTACTTATAATGGTTTAAAGCAGTATCTGCGGGAGCTTGAACATAATGATTTCCACGTTTCGGTAAAAATATTTGACCGAAAGGGCGAATATCAGAGTTTTATCAGCAAGTATGGGCTGTATGAGAGCGAATGGGAAATTATCCGCGGCATCAATAAGACCGAAGGACATGTAAGAACATATTTTGAAACCAATTATAAGACAAGCCGTAAAGTTGTAGAGGATTTATTAATAGAAGAAATTATTCAGAAATCTTTCCACAATAAGCTGGCAGTGGGCAATGACGAAGGTCAGATGGCACAGACACTGCTTGATATTAAGGATACGCTTGCCAGACTGTCAAAGAAAAATGCACAGATTACCAATTATGATAAACAGATGGAGCTGCTCGATGCTTTTTCAGAGTATATTCTGGGATACCGCTCTTTATATGAAGAAAAGGGAAATCTGCGGGGACAGCTGTTAAAGCTGCTTATGCAGTGCAGACAAAATCTGTCGGGATACCGCGCGCAGGAAGAAAAGCAGAAGGACGAACTGCTTCATTTACAGGAAGAATTATTAAAACAGCAGCGCATGATCCAGACTGCAGAGGTGCTTACAGAACAGGCTTCCCTTGCGGGAATGGAAGAACTGATTGCTGCAAATGAGAAGAAGCGGGCATATTTTAAGGAACAGGAAGAACACTTAAAAAGGCAGATGGAAGAAACGGAAAGTCTGGTAGAATACCGCGAATATTTACAGTATCAGAAGCTCTATGATGAACTTTTGGCAGCCATTGCGGCAAACGGACAAACGGATGAAGAACTGACAAAACAGCTCTATGCACTGGCAGCGGTGATTGTGCCACAGCTTGTACAGAAAAAGAATGCTGCCGGTGAAGAATTGCAGAATGCAGAAACACAGTACCGGGCGTGTCAGAAAGAAGCGGCACAGGCAAAGGCAGATTATCAGGAATTACTGGGCGGGGCTGCGGCGGCAGAACAGATTGCAGTGCATACTGCCAAAGAGATTGAACAGGCAGAAAAAGAACTGGGTGCCTGTATGGAAAAGGCAGGAATCCTTGTGATGGAAAAGGCAGGCGAAGAATACAGTGCCTGCACACAGAAAATTAAAGAACAGGAAGAACAGCTTTTACAGACCGAGGGACAGCTTTCACAGGTGGAAGCACTGCTTTCAAAGGGCAGACAGCAGCAGGCATCCTGCCGTGCGCGGATTGAACTGCTGACAGAACAGTTAGGACAGGCGGAAACCAAAAAAGAACAGGAACAGAAAGAAAAGCAGCAGCTTTTGCAGTTAAAGGCCGTCTATGGGGAACAGGATACCCGCCGGGCATGCCGCGTTGTATTGGATAACCACCGCAGACTGGAAGCGGAATGTGAGCAGCTTACCGCTGACTGTACGCAGCTTACGCAGTTCCTTGAAAATATGAAGCACGGGATATTCAGTGCGGGCGGAAGACACCGGGAGAAGGTAAAAAGCTATCTTTCAGGACGGTATGGAGAAGATGTAAAAGAAGGCAGAGAGTGGCTTTCGGGGCTTTCGGAAGATGAAAGAAAACAGGTGCTTGCCGCATTCCCATATGCCGAGTATGCATTTATTGTTGAAAATGATTTTTCAAGAATCAAAGAAGACCCGGTGCTTGCGGACTTTGGCAGAAGCGCCTATGTGATTCCGGTATTGTCTGCACAGGCGGCAAAAGCACAGCTTACGGCAGAAAATGAACAGTATGTTGTATATGCCAGAAAGGATATGGCATTTTTAAAGGATGAAAAGCTGCGCGGGCGGGAAGAAAAGCTGGCGCAGGAAGAACTGGCGGCGGCACAGGAAAAACTGGTCAGACTGACCGACAGAAAAGAAATTGTCTGGAATGACTATGTGCACATACAGGAACTTTCAAAGCTGGAAGAAGAACCGGCAAAGAAAGAGTTTGAAGGGCTGTCTGTGCGTTTAGAGGAACTGCAAAAGGAAGCACAGCGTTTACAGGAAGAAATGGAACAGGAGGAAGCCCTGCGTAAAAAAGGCCGGGAGCGGAAAGCACAGGTGCAGGAAAAGCTGGCACAAAACCGGGAGCGGTATCCATACGTGCAAAAGTGCGCAAAACTGGCAGAGAGTCTTCTTGTACAGTACCGTGAAAAGCAGGAATACACGCAGAGGGCGGCAGATGCAAAGCAGGAACAGCTCTTAAAAGAGCAGGAAATGCAGGCGCAGGAAAAGGCAGAACAGACCGCCTTACAGCGCAAAAATGCACTGGCAGAAGAATATGACCGTCTGCAAAGCCGTCTTGACAAGCGTTATCAGGCATATATAAGCGTGGAAGCCGACGGCGGACAGTCCGCAGGAATTCATGTGCTGCAGTCAGCGGCGGATGGCAGTGCGGTAGCAGGGTTAGCGGATGCTGACGGACATGCGCTGTCATTAGAACAGCTGGAGAACCGCTTTGCGGGAGTGAAAAAGGCATTGGATGAAAAAAATGCCGATGTGCATGATAAAGAAGAATTATTAAGACATTACCGTGCGGCAATGGGAAAATGCAGTACGGCAATTGCACGCCGCCATTTTACAATGGAAGAACTTGCGGCAAAAGAGGCACAGGGAGAAGCTGTCCCAAATCCGGATGATGCGCTCCGTGCGCTTGAGCAGGAACGTGAGCAGGCGGTACAGCAGGAAAAAGCGGCAGCAGAAGAACTGGAAGCGCAGAATGCATTAATGAACCGTCTGCAGGGAAGTATTGCACACGGAAAGAGCCAGATTGAAGAAAAGTACGGTGCTTTTGAAGCGTTTGACTGTGATAATCCGGAGCAGTTCATTGTACAGCATAAAAATTATAAGGACAGCATTGCAGGACAGATCAAAGAACTGGAAAAAGAGCAGAAACGCCAGACAGAAAAGATGCAGGATTTCCTCGTAATGGAAAAGGATTTGTCAAGAATTGTTGCCAAAGCGGGCATTGAAGTGCCGGAAGCGTCAGAAACGGAAAATGCAGATACCATGGCAGGACAGCCGGAGGATACAGACATAAATGTAGCAGATTTTTCGGGCTATGAAACGGTACAGAAAGAATTTGAAAAGCTGTGTGCGCTTGAGGTGCGCAAGCTGGAAGAATTTTTAAAGAAAAAGGATAAGCTGACGGAAGAACTGACGGCATGTGATGCAAAAGAACTGGCATTGGAGATTAAAATGTCGGTTCATGTGCCAAAGGACATTGAAGCCGTTAAGCAGTTAAAGTCCAGACTTTCCGAAACCAATACGCTGATTGCACTGGAAAAAGAGCGCGTATCCAAAGGGATTTCCGATATGGAGCGTATCAAGGATAACTTTGAGAACCGGTGTGTCCAGATTTGCTGTAATATCAAGACGGAACTTGACCGCCTGCCAAAGCTTTCAAGCATTACGATGGATAATGAGGTTATTTCTATTATCGGGCTGTCCGTACCGTATGCCAAGGAATCCGATTATAAGGAAAGAATGGCGGCATACATTGACGAAACGGTCCTGATGGCGGAAAGCTTTGACAATACACAGGAGCGGTTAAAATATATCCGCAACCGGTTAAGCTGGAAACGCCTTTTTGCCGTGATTGTAACCGATATGAACGCCATCCGCGTAAGTCTTTATAAAAGAGAGCGCATGAAAGACCAGAGCCGGTATCTGCGGTATGAAGAAGCAGTGGGTTCAACCGGACAGTCACAGGGTATTTATATTCAGTTTTTAATTGCGGTAATTCATTATATTTCAAGTATCAATGCGCCGGCAGACAGTGCGGGTGTACTGGGCAAGACCATTTTTATTGATAATCCGTTCGGTGCGGCAAAGGATATTTATATCTGGGAGCCGATTTTTAAGCTGTTAAAGACTAACCACGTGCAGCTCATTGTTCCGGCACGAGGTGCAACCCCGGCGATTACGGGAAGATTTGATGTCAATTACATTTTAGGACAGAAGCTTGTACATAACCGGCAGCAGACGGTTGTTGTCGATTACTACAGTCGTACAAAAAATGAGGAACTTGAATATACGCGCATGGATTATGAGCAGGCAGTATTCGACTTTATATAGGCGCTATAGGCAAAAAACGCCTCAACGTTGGCATTTCTTTTTAAAAGAGTTTACAAGAATACTGCGCTGTGATAAACTTGAATAGAATATGTTTAAATCATTTATTTGATATATACAGTAAAGGTGGCGTTTGTTTTGGATAAGTATGAATTTAATATAAAAGTAGATCAAATTAAAAAGCTTGCTGCCAAGAAGTCATTTCAGGAGGCGGCAGCGATTGCCAAGGAAATGAACTGGCAGAAGGTGAAGGACTGGTCCACGCTGGCAACTGTTATTAACGTACAGGAAGCGGCAGGGGATTATCTGGAAGCAAGAGATATGGCAATTCTTGCATACAACAGAAATTTAGGCGGCAGAAAGCTGGTTTATAAGCTGGCGGAGCTGCTCATTAAGCTGGAAGATTTTGAAACGGCAGAGGAACTTTATGAAGAATATGAAAAGATGTCACCGCATGATGTCAATCGTTTTCTTTTGTATTTTGATTTAAGAAAGGCACAGAATGCCTCGGATAATGAACTTGTAGAAATCTTAGAGGACTACAAAGAGCATGAAATTGATGAAAAGTATATGTTTGAACTGGCAAAGTTATATGCCAAAACAGGCAGAAAAGAAGAATGTATCAAGACCTGTGATGATATTGTACTGTGGTTTCAGGACGGACAGTATGTAGAGAAGGCGATTCAGTTAAAGCAGGAATTTGGCGTTGAACTGACCAATACACAGAAAAAAATCTTAAAGGATATTAAGAATCAGAAGCAGGATATAGAAGCAACCAGAGAAATCATGTTTGAGGAACAAAAGCAGCTTGCGGCAATCCAGAGCGATGAAATTGAAGAAGCGGTGGAAGAAGCAGAAAGTGATGCGGACGATGATATTATTCTGCCGGAAGACGATGAAAGTACCCGTGGCATTAAATCTTTCTTTAAGAAGGCATTTCATTCGCGGGCGCAGTCAGAAGAAGATATGCGCGAAATAGGCTATGAAGATGATGACGAATCCGATGATTCCGATACATATGAGAACACCGGTGCGCAGGATACAGAAAAAACACCGGAAGAACCGGTATTTTCAGCGGAAGAATTTGTAAAAGAAAAGACAGTGACGGATACTGCACCAAAAGCAGAAAAAAAGGAAGCTGATACAACGGTGGATTTGTCTGAAAGTATTGACAAGGCATCCTCATCTTTACGTGAACTGATAGAAGATGCAAAGAAGAAACTGGAAGACAGCTGCGGCGATTTATCAGGTAAAGAGGATTCATTCCGGCAGAAGGCTGTAAATACGGTCAAAGAACCGGCAGATGAAGTAGAGATTAAAGTGGACATTCCGGCATATAACAATCCGTATGATACACAAAATTTACAGGCGGCACTCGCTAAAAATTTAAGTGAATTCATGGAGGAAGAAAAAGCAGAGGCAGAGGCACTGCGTCCTCAGCCGGCGAAGCAGGAAGAAACGACCGGTGAAAGTCAGGAAGATGAACAGATTGAAGGTCAGTTAAGCCTTGCAGACTGGTTAGAAGCGGTCCGTGAAGAAAAATACGGAAAGCAGAATACAAGGGAATTCTCAAAGACAGAGCTGGAAAAGATGTTAGATGAGAAGGACGAAAAGAGTGCGGCATACGAGCGCATTATGGTTGAGCAGAAAGCAGCGGCACAGGCAGCAGGCAAAGCCTTTGATGAAAAAGAAGCAAGCCGCCATGCACACGCACAGGTGATGTTACAGGCAGCAAAGACCGATCTTGCAATCCGTACCGGAAAAGCAACCGTACACTTAGAAGAAGCAGCAGCACAGGATGTCCGTCGTCAGCAGGCAGAGGAAGAAGCAAGAAGAAAAGCGGAGGCCGAAGTACAGATTCAGAGGCGCATGGAAGAAGCCCAGAAAGCAAGAGCCGAGGCAGAAGCCAGACGGTTAGCCGAAGCACAGCGTGCAGCTGAAGAAGCCAAGCGGGAAGCTGCAAAGAAAGCCGAAGCACAGCGTATAGCCGAACAGGAAGCAGCGCAGCAGGCAGAAGCCCAGCGGTTGGCGGAAGAAGCAGCACAAAGAGAACAGGCACAGCGTGCGGCAGAGCAGGAAGCGGCGCAAAGACAGCGGGCGGCTGTCAGTGAGGAAGTTTCATTAAATACACAGCAGCTTCCGCCGATGGAAGACCACCTTTCCGATATGAATCCGCTGGAAGCAATCAGCAGTGCAAAGCTTGCCAGTGCTGTACAGCAGGAGAAAGTTTACACCGGCATGGGCGAAGGCACGGAAATTGATGAAGAAAAGAAGTTAAGCGGAGAACTTGCAAAGATTTTCAGAAAATACCGTGAAATGCCGGGACTGGAGAGCCAGCTGGCAGCATATTTTGAAAGCCTTGAACAGGAAATGGCGATTTCAACGTCGCAGGTCGGCAATATTATCATTTCCGGTAATTCAAGCTCAGATAAGTCTGATCTTGCAAGAGCCATTGTGCGTGCGGTGAATTACCTGTATCCGGAACACACACGTAAGATTGCAAAGACGACCGGTGACAGTATCAATAACCGTGGACTGGCAAAGGCGATGAATAAGTTAAAAGGCACCGCACTGATTGTTGAAGGTGCGGGGGCAATCCAGCCGAAGCGTATGAGTGAAATGCTGGAATGTCTGGAACAGGATACGGAACGTATGATTGTTATTCTGGAGGATTCGGATGCAGAAATGAATGTACTGCTCAATTTCAATCCGGAAATGACACAGAAGTTTAATCATCGCATCGTGTTAAAACAGTACACGGTCAATGAACTGGTTGAAATGGCAAGAAAATTTGCAAGAAAACGCCAGTATGAAGTCAGTGATGATGCGCTGCTGGAACTTTATTTAAAGATTGATAAATTACGCAATAATGTAGATAATATCCGTATGGATGATATTAAGGAAATTATCAATCACGCAATTGCAAAAGCAGAAAAACGCGGCTCAAAAAGATTCTTTGGCGGTTTAAAGAGAAAACGCAGCGAAAACGGAGATGTTACCATCCTTGTTGAAGCAGATTTTAAAGATTGATAAAAAAAATAAAAATGCCGGTACAGGCAGCACAATAAGAAATGGAGGAAATGAATCATTATGAAGAACATAGAGGAACTGTCAGTAAATACAATCCGTGTGTTATCAGCAGAAGCGATTCAGAAAGCAAAATCAGGACATCCGGGACTGCCGCTTGGCGCAGCACCGATGGCATATGAATTATGGACAAACCATATGAACCACAATCCGGCAGACCCGGAATGGGCAAACAGAGATCGTTTTGTACTCTCAGGAGGACACGGCTCGATGCTGTTATATTCTTTATTACATTTGTTTGGCTACGGAAATCTTTCTATGGAAGACTTAAAGAATTTCAGACAGCTGGGTTCATTGACACCGGGACATCCGGAATACGGTCATACCGTTGGTATTGAAGCAACGACAGGCCCGCTTGGACAGGGTATGGCAATGGCAGTCGGTATGGCAATGGCAGAAGCACATCTTGCCGCTGTATTTAACAAAGACGGTTACGATATTGTAGACCACTATACTTATGTACTTGGCGGTGACGGCTGTATGATGGAAGGTATTTCATCAGAAGCATTTTCACTCGCAGGAACATTAGGACTGCATAAGTTGATTGTATTTTATGATTCCAACAACATTTCTATTGAAGGAAGCACCGATATTGCATTTACGGAAGACGTAACAAAGCGTTTTGAAGCATTCGGCTTCCAGACACTTGAAGTTAAAGACGGCAACAATCTTGCAGAAATTGCTGCAGCGATTGAAGCGGCAAAAGCAGATACAACCCGTCCGACAATGATTAAGGTCAATACGGTGATCGGCTATGGCTGTCCTGCAAAGCAGGGTAAGGCAAGCGCACACGGTGAACCGCTCGGTGAAGAAAATGTTGCGGCTTTAAAGGAATATTTAGAGTGGCCTTGCAAGGAAGCATTTACTGTTCCGCAGGAAGTATATGATCATTTCAACGAAGCTGCCAAGAAGAAAGCAGCAGTTGAAGATGAATGGAATGTATTATTTGAAAAGTACAGAAAAGAATATCCGGATATGGCAGAAAAATGGGATGCTTATTACAACGGATATGATTTATCAAAGCTGTTTGATTCAGAAGATTACTGGAAGAAAGCAGAAAAACCGGAAGCAACCAGAAGCACATCCGGCAGCATTTTAAATGAAATTAAACAGCTCATGCCAAACCTGATTGGCGGTTCAGCCGACCTTGCACCGTCCAATAAGACAAACATGAAGGATGCCGGTGATTTTTCAAAAGACAATTATGCAGGCACCAATCTGCATTTCGGTGTCAGGGAACAGGCGATGGCGGCAATCGGCAACGGACTTGCACTGCATGGCGGATTAAAGGCATTTGTAGCGACATTCTTTGTATTCAGTGATTATACAAAGCCAATGGCAAGACTGTCCGCATTAATGAATCTGCCGCTGACATTTATCTTTACACATGATAGCATCGGTGTCGGAGAAGACGGACCGACACACGAACCGGTTGAACAGCTTGCGGCATTCCGCTCCCTGCCAAATTTCTGTGTATACAGACCGTGTGACAGAACAGAAACCGCAGCGGCATGGTACCGTGCAGTTACTTCAAAAGACCAGCCGACAGCACTTGTGCTGACAAGACAGAATCTTTCACAGATGCAGGGTTCTTCAAAGGAAGCATTAAAGGGTGGCTATATCTTAGAGGATTCTAAGAAGGAAGTGCCGGATGCCATCATTATTGCCAGTGGTTCGGAAGTAGAACTGGCAGTTAATGCAAAGGCAGAACTTGCAAAAGACGGCGTGGACGTGCGTGTTGTCAGTATGCCGAGTATGGAAGCATTTGAAGAACAGACAGCAGAATACAAGGAATCCGTTCTTCCGAAGGCATGCCGGAAGAGAGTTGCGGTCGAAGCGCTTTCAGACTTCGGCTGGTACCGTTACGTGGGCTTAGACGGCAAAGTTGTTTCCATGACAGGCTTTGGCGCATCCGGTCCTGCGGCATCACTGTTTGAAAAATTCGGATTTACAACGGAAAATGTTGTAGCGGCTGTAAAATCTGTTTTATAAAAGTATTGAAAAATTTATGTAAAACATACAAAAAATTCAAAAAAAACACTTGCAATTCACAGCAGATAATACTATAATAAACTCAAGATTGTTGAAAAATTAACAAAGTCCTGCGGGGACATTCAACAAAATACATAGTATATGGAGGATTTTGAGTTATGACACGTTTTACATTACCAAGAGACTTATATCACGGAAAAGGATCATTAGAGGCATTAAAGACACTGGAAGGTAAGAAAGCCATTATCTGTGTAGGCGGCGGTTCTATGAAGCGCAACGGCTTCTTACAGAAGGCAGAAGACTACTTAAAAGAAGCAGGAATGGAAGTAAAACTGTTTGAGGGCATCGAATCCGACCCGTCAGTAGACACTGTCATGAAGGGTGCTAAGGTTATGGAAGAATACGGACCGGACTGGATTGTAGCGATTGGCGGCGGTTCTCCGATTGATGCAGCAAAGGCAATGTGGGTAAAATATGAATATCCTGACATTACATTTGAAGAAATGTGCAAGGTATTCGGTATGCCGAAGCTTCGTAAAAAAGCACATTTCTGTGCAGTATCTTCTACATCCGGTACAGCAACGGAAGTTACGGCATTCTCAGTTATCACAGATTACGAAAAAGGTATTAAGTATCCGCTGGCTGATTTTGAAATCACACCGGATGTTGCAATCGTAGACCCTGAACTGGCTGAAACAATGCCTGTAAAGCTGGTAGCCCATACAGGTATGGATGCAATGACACATGCCATTGAAGCGTATGTATCAACCGCAAACTGCGATTATACAGACCCACTGGCACTTCATGCAATTAAGATGATTCATGAAACACTGATTAAGTCATACAACGGAGATATGGCAGCCCGTGATTCTATGCACAACGCGCAGTGTCTTGCAGGTATGGCATTCTCCAACGCATTACTCGGTATCGTTCATTCAATGGCACATAAGACCGGTGCTGCATTTGAAGGCGGACATATTATCCACGGTGCTGCCAATGCAATGTATCTGCCAAAGGTTATCAAATACAATGCCAAGAATGAGGAAGCTGCCAAGAGATATGCAGAAATTGCAGATTTCATTCACTTAGGCGGTAATACAACAGAAGAAAAGATTGATAAACTCATCGAACTGCTCCGCAAGATGAATGATGAACTCAATATCCCGCACTGCATCAAGCATTATGGTGAAGGCGGACTTCCGGCAGAAGAAGGTATTGTACCGGAAGATGAGTTCTTAAAGAAGCTTCCTGAAATTGCAGCAAACGCAATTCTTGATGCCTGTACAGGTTCTAATCCTCGTCAGCCAAATCAGGAAGAAATGGAGAAATTACTGAAGTGCTGCTATTATGACACAGAAGTAGATTTCTAATCAATAAGCTTATAACGGAAAAATAAATTTTCCATTTTACGTTTCTCCTTTCATAAATGCCGTATTTTTCATAGAATATATGAAAATACGGCATTTTTTTTGCAACTATATCATGTCCGGTTTCGTATAAAGAATAAGAGGAGGTGGCAGGAAGTGTTTGAAACAGATGAAACGCTTATCAGGCGCATATTACAGGGGAAAGACCGTGAGGCAGGTGAACTGCTGGTTGAACGGCATTATAAAAGAATATATAAAGAGATTTACTTAAAAACTTCAGATGAGGAGCTTGCAAAAGACCTTACGCAGGAAACATTTATACAGATATTAAAAAATCTATATCAGTTTGACAGTAAAAAGGCGTCCTTTAAGACGTGGATTACAAGAATTGCCTGCAATAAAGTGATTGATTACATGAGAAGCCGCCAGCACCATGAAATGCTTATGACTGAAATTTTGGACGATTATGATAAAGAAGATGCGCACAATCTTGAGGAACGTGTGACAAACCGCATGGCAACACAGCGGGTAGAGCAATTACTTGAAAAAGAGGAAGTACAAAACCAGAAGATATTTAACCTGAAAGCACAGCAGGGTTACACATTTGAAGAAGTCAGTACGATTACGGGGGTAACAAAAACTGCTGTAAAAAACCGCTATTACTCCATGGTGAGAAAGATGAGAAAGGAGCTGAGTGATTATGAGTAGGATTAAATATCCGGGTGAACAGGAAATGAAGCGCCAGATTCAGGTGATTTTGGATGAGTCCGGCATGTTTGAAGATGACGAAAAAAGTCAGGGTTATACAGAGTGTGTGCAGGTGAAGAAACGTCCGGCGGTAAAGACGGCGATTTTATTTCCCCTGGCAGCCGCGGCGGTAATGTTTCTTGTTGTCACTGCGGCAGGACTGATACCGCAGCAGACAAATTCCAGGGTCGAACCGATGACAAATGTGCTGACGGATGATACAATAAGATCAGTATCAAAAACACAGCTAAGCGACGATATTACGGTTCAGATTTGTACAGACTGTTCTTATCTGCCATTAAAAGCATCCGGGTCAGACAGCGTATCGGACAGACAGATACAGTTTAGTTATACGTATCCGAAAATTTATTATCAGGGAACAGAGGTGGAGTCTGTTACGCGCTATTACGAGGACAGAATCGAACAGTTAAAAACACAGGCGCAGACACAGTTTAAGAATGTTGCCTTTGTAAAGGATTTGGATATTCCGGTAAAGATTTCATATCATTGTTCGGCATTAAACGATGTGACCGCACCGGAAAATAATCTGGTGTCAATTTATGAAAATTATTCGGAGAGTTATACAGCATACGATAAAGATGGGGCGTATGTTACGGTAATGACCAATGCTGTTTATGGTGGAAATTTTAATGCAAAGACAGGAAAGAAGCTCTCTTTAAATGAACTTTTTGAAGAAAATGACTTGTCAGGGCTGGAAAAAGAATGGAGCGGTATCGGACAGACAGAACAGGAATTACAGACGATTGCAGATACGGATGCATGGTATTTATCGCAGGACGGACTGGCACTGTGTATCAACGGCTGTGAAAACGATTATGAGAATAACGCAGGAAAGCTGCGGTATCACAATGTTTCATGCAAAACAAATGTCGTGGCTTATGACACGCTTTCCGGATTAAAGAAAGGCTAAAAATCCACAGGCAGAATGAATACAGGAAGATACGGCAGAATGTGAGGAGAGTATGCCAAACGAGATGGAAGAATTAGAATTTTATTTAAAAAAGGCAAAACAGGTTGTATATGAAGTCAAAAAGACAGTTGTCGGCAAAGATGAGGCTATCTGCAAACTGCTGATGGCAATCTTAGCAAAGGGACATATTCTGATTGAAGATATTCCGGGGGTCGGAAAGACAACGATGGCGCTGGCATTTTCAAAGGCACTGGGATTGGAATGTAACCGGCTGCAGTTTACACCGGATATTATGCCGTCGGATCTGACAGGATTTAACTTATACAACCGTCAGACAGGGCAGTTTGAGTACAAGCCGGGAGCTGTGCTGTGCAATATTTTACTGGCAGATGAAATTAACAGAACCTCGCCAAAGACCCAGTCTGCGCTGTTAGAGGTGATGGAGGAGCGCAGGGTGACGGTGGACAGCCAGAGCATTGAGCTGCCAAAGCCGTTTATGGTCATGGCAACACAGAATCCATTTGGTTCAATCGGAACACAGAAACTTCCGGAATCCCAGCTTGACCGTTTTATGATTCAGATATCACTGGGATATCCGACCGTGGAAGATGAAATTGCCATTTTAAAAAATAAGACAAACGGCAGTCCGAAAATTATTTCGGAAAAGGTGCTGACAGCAGAAGAATTAATGGCAATGCAGGCTTATGTGGAACAAATCTATGTCGATGACAGGGTTTATGATTATGTGGCGCGGATTGCAAAGGCAACGAGAAACAGCCCGGAGATTTTACAGGGCATTAGTCCGAGAGGAAGTATCGCGGTGCTTGCGATTGCCAAGGCAGAAGCGTTCTTACGCGGACATACTTATGTGCTGCCATCGGATATCCAGTATGTATTAATGGATGCTGCGGCACACCGTATTATTGTGGATAACGGATTGAGAAATGGAAATGTGACGGCAGAAACGGCATTAAAAAATGTGCTTGAAACCGTTTCCGTGCCGAAACTGGATGTGAAAAGGGTCGTTTAAATGAGAAAAAGAAGACTTTTGTATATCGTCTGTCTGCTGGGGGTATTCTGGCTGAATGTCATCTATGTCGAATACCAGTTCTTTCTGCTGCTGGTACTGCTGATTGTTGTTCCGGCGATTTCCGGGGTGCTGTTTGAACTGGCGGCAAACGGATTAAAGCTGTATCTGAACATTCCACAGAAGGAAGTGCATCCCGGACAGCTGGTGACAGTGTGCATTAAGGCCGTAAACCGCCATGTGATATTTTTAGGGAAACAGCAGTTTCAGATTGGCGTGGTCTATCTGAATACTCCGGGAAATGAAAAGGAAATGCTGCAATGTGACGGAGTTACGGAAAAAGTACAGCAGACAATGGTGGAATTTAGTCCAAAGCACTGCGGCATCGCACAAATTGACATTGAAAAAGTATTTTTGCAGGATTATCTGGGGCTGATTGGTACACAAAAGAATTTTCGCGGAAGCTGCCAGCTTGCCGTACTGCCGGAGCCGGTTTTATCCACGCGGGTCAGGACGGGGATGGAAAAACAGCAGGAATACCGCTATTCAGCGGTAGCAGATGATGATTCGGATATTCTGGATTTGCGGGCGTTCCGTCCGGGTGATAATTTAAACCATATCCACTGGAATTTAAGCCTTCGTACAGATGATTTGATTGTGCGGCAGTATGGAGAACAGATTGATGTAAAAAAAGTGATTCTTGTGGATTTAAGCATTTTGAACACAGCGCAGTACAGGAGCCGAATGGATGCAGTCTATACAGCAGTGGCTTCCATTGCCAATTTATACGTTGAAAATGAGGTGAATACGCTGATTCTTGCATGGAACGGACAGAAACAAAGTGCAGAGTATCTGGAAGTCCATGACCGGACAGAATTAAACCGTGCCATGATACGGCTGATGCAGATTCCATGCAGCAGCAGGGCAGGAGAGCATGCAGCAGCGGTATATTTAAAGGACATTGAAGCACAGGGACAGCAGGCATTATTTGTGACGGCAGGAAGCTATGAGAATAACAAAGTAAGAATTGTCAATGTGGAAAAGATACAGTTACAGGAACTGATCGATGAACTTTGGGAAAAGATATAAGGGACAGAAATTAGAAACAAGGGGTAAGACAGCATGGAAGAAAATCGTGAAATCAGTTACATCGTAAGAATGCTTCTTACAACAATCGGATCATATGGAATTATAAGGGTGCTGACTTCATGCGCCCTTTTTCAAGTGTCGGATATGGCAGTGATTTTTGGAATTCTGTCGGCTGCTGTTATTTGTGTGTACGGACTGTACGGCAGGAAAAAGCATTTTTTAACCGTGACGGGAATTATATTTGCCGGATTGTCCGTTTTAAGTTTTGGCATTTTAAGAGCCGGATTCTGCCACATTTATAATGACTGTATGACAGCCCTTGAAAAGCCATATGGACTGAGTCTTGGCAGAATTGCCGTAAAGGAAACGGCGGCGCGGCCGATGCAGGAAACAATAGCGGTGTTGTTTATTGCAGTTCTTGTGACATTTGCATCAGCAGTTATTGTGATTTACCTGCACAGTATGCTGGGGACACTGCTTTCTATTCTGCCGCTGCTTATTTTATTCGTATCGCTGGGAGCAGTCCCGGACAGCTGTACATTTTTTCTGTGTATCAGCTACGTGCTTGGTGTTTCGGCTTTGCAGGGGCAAAAAGGCGGGGAACAGCAGTCACTGATGGTTTTGTTTTTATGTCTGATTGCACTGACGGTTTCGGTTATTGTGCGCCCGCCGGTAAACTATGAACGGTTTCAGGTATTTCAGGTGTTAAATGAAGAAGCGAAAAACTGTTTTTCATGGGTCGGCGGAGATTTAGAAACAGATGTTGACCTTGCAAACGGTGGAATTAATAACGGGGAACTGGGGAAAATTGATGGTATCCGCTACAGCAACCAGACCCTGCTGACAGTGACTACGCAAAGTACCGGAAAAAATCAGTATTTTCCGAGGTTTATCGGGCTGGATTATGATACGGGCCGGTGGTCAGAGGTGCTGAGCAGTACAGTAAAAAACGATCAGAAGGAAAATCTTGTGGATTATATGGATACACAGGCGCAGGCGCAGCAGTATATTGAAAATACAGTGGGCAGTTATTACCAGATGATAAAAAAAGTACCATATATTCTCCGGTATACGGATGGAACGACACAGAACGGAACCAATGTCATTGCCGGTGTGAATAGTTACAGTGCTTTTAATAATCTTTTGGAGTATCTGCGGTATGAGTATCTTGGCGGTGGTGCGCCTTTGTATAAAAATATGGTTTCTTATCAGAATCTGGTAAAAAATAATTATCTTGATGTGCCGTATGATGTACGGGAAGTGATTGAAAATCTGCTCGGAGAAACCAGCGTTACAACGACGGAACAAAAAGAAAATTATATTAAATATGTAAAAGATTATCTTTCACAAAACTATACTTACAATATGTTTCCGGGGAAAGTGCCGGAAAATGAAGATTTTGTAAAATATTTTCTGACAGAAAGCAAAGAGGGATATTGTACATATTTTGCAACGGCGGCAGTACTGATGTACCGCTGTGCAGGAATTCCGGCAAGATATGTCGAAGGATATGTGGCGGCAGATGATACTATAAAGTCGGGAGTTCCGATACAGACGACACAGACAAGAAAGACATCGGACAATGTGCAGACGGAAGAAAATGTTGTTGAATATCAGGTGGATTTAAAGGACAATGCGGCACATGCATGGGCAGAAGTCTATATGGACGGTTACGGCTGGGTTACGGTGGAAGTGACACCGCAGGCATCGGCGCAGGGCAGTACCGGTGCAGCCACAGAAGCAGGCGCATCATTCGGGGAAGGACAGAATATACAGCAGGAATTACAGACAGAAAGCCCGTCAGAAGTTTCCACAGACGGACAGGAACTGACACAGGATGCAGCCGGACAGCCGTTGGAACAGCGGACAGATTCAGTTCCGGAAATTTCACAGGGTGCAGCCGGAGAGGCAGATAACACGGCACAGGATGACAGCAGTGCAGGTAGTACGGATGTGGGGAAGGCGCAGACAGAATCTGCTTTTACACGGCTTGTAAAACAGTATCCGCTGCTTTGGATTCCAATCGGACTGATATTGCTGTTTACAGTAATGTCTGCTATAATTCTGATACGGTATTTTACTGTCAGACAGATGCGCACAGCAAAGAAAAGAAAGACAGATATTAAGAGTATGGTACAGGAAGAACGGCGGGAAATGGTGATGGAGGCTTACCGTAGTTTTGAAAAAATGCTTGCGGCAGCGGGATATGGCAGAACAAGCGGTCTGGAGTACGAAGTGTATGCGGGCTATCTGACCGAGGCGTCGGAAATTTTTAAGGAAAATCATATCAAACGGATTTTTGATCTGGTACTGCGGTGTTCATTTTCCGAAATACCGGTCAGTGAGCAGGAGTACCGCGGGTACCGCAGGGATATGCAGAATATCCGCAATGCCATAGAACAAAAGCTTGGATTTTGGGAAAGACTGTATTTTAAGTATATACGGTTGTTTTAAATAAGGAGAGGTATGTTTGATTTAGAAGATGAGTTAAAGAAACTCCCGGCAAAGCCGGGAGTTTATATTATGCATGACAATACGGATACGATTATTTATGTGGGAAAAGCTGTGAGCCTGAAAAACAGGGTGCGGCAGTATTTTCAAAGCAGCCGGAATCATTCGTCCAAAATAAAGAAAATGGTTTCGCACATCGCTTATTTTGAGTATATTATTACAGATTCCGAACTGGAAGCGCTGGTTTTGGAGTGCAACCTGATTAAGGAACACCGCCCGAAGTATAATACGATGTTAAAGGATGATAAAACCTACCCGTTTATCAAAGTCACGACAGGTGAAGCGTATCCGAGAGTTTTATTTTCAAGGGATATGAAGCATGGCGCGGGCAGATACTTTGGCCCGTATACTTCGGCAGGGGCGGTCAAGGACACGATTGAACTGCTCTGCAAGCTCTATAAAATCAGAACGTGCAGCCGCAATCTGCCAAAAGATGAGGGGAAACAGCGCCCATGCCTGAATTACCATATCGGGCAGTGCAGTGCGCCGTGCCAGGGATACATTTCTGAAATCGAATACAGAAAAAACGTAGATAGTGTGCTGGAATTTTTAAACGGCAATTATGATAAAATTTTAAAACAGCTGACGGCGCAGATGAATGACTGCGCGGAAAAACTCGAATATGAAGAAGCGGCGCGCTGCCGGGATTTAATCCAGAGCGTTAAGCAGGTGGCACAGAAGCAGAAAATTACGGCAGATGACGAAACCGACCGTGACGTGGTGGCGTGTGCAAGTGACGGCACGGATGCGGTGGTACAGATTTTTTATATCCGCAGCGGAAAGCTTCTCGGCAGGGATCATTTTCATATGAGCGTGGCGGAAGGTGATACCAGAAGTGATATTATCAGCGGATTTTTAAAGCAGTATTACGGCGGAACGCCCTATATTCCAAATGTAGTAATGTTACAGGAAGAAATTGAAGATGCGCAGATTATCAGCGAGTGGCTCGGCAGTATGAAAAAGCGCAAGGTGTCTGTTGTGACACCGAAAAAGGGCACAAAGGAAAAACTCGTGGAGCTGGCATATAAAAATGCACAGATGGTGCTGCTTCAGGATACGGAAAAGATTAAACGGGAAGAACAGCGGACAGTCGGTGCAATGCAGGAAATCGCAGACTGGCTTTCCCTGCCGCATCTGATACGCGCGGAAGCTTATGATATTTCCAACACCAGCGGTATTGAATCCGTTGGTTCAATGGTTGTTTTTGAAAACGGACGGCCAAAGAAAAATGATTACAGAAAATTTAAGATAAAAACGGTGAAAGGACCGGACGATTATAAAAGTATGCGCGAAGTACTGACAAGGCGTTTTCTGCGCGGAAAAGAGCAGTCGGAAGGATTTGCGGTATACCCGGATATTATCATGATGGATGGCGGCAGAGGACAGGTCAATATTGCACTGGAGGTTTTAAAGGAGCTGGATTTACACATTCCGGTGTGCGGCATGGTCAAAGACGACAATCACAGAACCCGCGGACTCTACTATAATAATATAGAAATTCCAATTGACAGGAACAGTGAAGGGTTTAAGCTGATTACAAGGATTCAGGACGAAGCACACCGTTTTGCCATTACGTATCACAGAAGCCTGCGAAGCAAGGCACAGGTTCATTCGGTATTAGACGGTATTGACGGTATTGGTCCGGCAAGAAGAAAGGCACTGATGAAGCATTTCTTAGACATTGAAAAAATCCGCACGGCACCGGTGGAGGAGCTGATGAAGGTGGACGGCATTACGGAAAAGGTGGCAGAAAATATTTATGCGTTTTTCCATTAAAAACCCATAATTGACCGCGTACTATACGGTGTGATAAAATAAAAATACTAAAAAGTCAGCGTAAAGAGTGCGACAAAGTCGCCCAGAAATAAGAGGATAGTGTGAAAAATCCTTAAATCAAAGATTTTTCATACAACAGAATTTGTGCCGCAGGCGTCACGAATTCTGTTTATATCGCAGGACTGAATAATCAGTCCGCGATTCCTCCGGCATTAAAAATGCCTGCGGAAAGAGGAGTAGTATGAATGGAAGCGAAAGAGTGAAGCTGTCTAAAGTCGTTGAGAAGATGCAGCTTGAGAACATGACACCACAGATTGATATTTCAGGAACATGGCTTCATATTCCGGAGGTCAACAGACCGGCATTGCAGTTGACCGGGTTTTATAACCAGTTTGATAATGACCGGTTACAGATTATCGGAAATGTAGAATATTCATATTTAAAAAGCCTTTCGGAAACAGAGCGGTATGAGCGGTATATGCAGCTGCTTTCAAGCAATATTCCGTGTCTGGTATTCTGCCGCGGATTAGAGCCAGAACCGAAAATTTTAGAGCTTGCGGTGAAATGCCAGATACCGATTTTTAAATCACAAGAAGCGACCTCTTCCTTTATGGCAGAGGTTATCGGCTGGTTAAAGGTACAGCTTGCACCGTGTATTGTTATTCACGGGGTGTTGGTTGATGTATATGGTGTCGGTGTGTTAATTACCGGTGAAAGTGGTATCGGTAAGAGTGAAGCGGCATTGGAACTCATTAAAAGAGGACACCGTCTTGTAACCGATGATGCAGTAGAAATCCGCAAAGTCAGCAACGAAACGCTGGTCGGTTCTGCGCCGGGTGTCACAAAGTATTTTATTGAACTGCGTGGTATCGGCATTATTGATGTTAAGACCCTGTTTGGTGTAGAAAGCGTTAAAGAAACCCAGCAGATTGATATGGTTATGCAGTTAGAAGACTGGAATAAAGACAGGGAATACGACAGACTGGGTCTGGAGGAAGAATATACAGAATACCTTGGCAATAAAGTGGTATGCCACGCACTGCCGGTACGTCCGGGACGAAATCTTGCGGTTATTGTAGAAGCGGCTGCGGTCAACCACAGACAGAAAAAAATGGGTTATAATGCGGCGAAGGAATTATACCGCAGAGTACAGGAAAATCTCATGCGGGGAGATGATGATGATGAATAAAGTTCTTTTTGGCATTGATATCGGCGGTACAACTGTAAAATGTGGATTATTTACATTGAATGGGGAACTGCTTGAAAAGTCAGAAATTCCAACGGATAAGCAGGATAACGGAAGCCGGATTCTGTCTGATGTGGCAGCACATATACGGAATATATTGGAAAAAAGGCGCCTGACAGTTTCAGATGTGGCGGGTGCCGGTATCGGTGTGCCGGGTGCAGTGACACCGGACGGCATTGTTAATAAATGTGTTAATTTAGGCTGGGATATCAAAGATGTTGCGAAAGAAATGCAGACATTTCTGCCGGTTTTTGTAAAAGTGGGAAATGATGCCAACATGGCGGCACTCGGTGAATACTGGAAGGGCAGTGCCAAAGGCTATCAGAGCGTTATGCTGGTAACGGTAGGAACGGGTGTCGGCGGCGGACTGATTATAGACGGAAAGCCGGTTGCCGGTGTACATGGTGCGGCGGCGGAAATCGGGCATCTGCCGATTGTGGAAGGCGAACAGGAAACCTGCAACTGTGGGAAAAAAGGCTGTCTGGAGCAGGCAGCTTCCGCAACGGGCATTGTGCGCGTCGCAAAGCGGATTCTGGCAGCAGCAGAAACAGAATCGGTTCTTAGAAATATAGACAATCTTACGGCAAAGGATGTATTTGATGCGGCACAGGCGGGAGATGCGCTTGCTGTGCAGACGGCAGAAACGGTCTGTGAATATTTAGGCAGGGGGCTTGCGTGCGTGGCGGCAGTTGTAGATCCGGAGTGCTTTTTAATCGGCGGAGGGGTATCCAAGGCAGGTAAATATTTTACGGATTTAATTGGGAAATATTATCAAAAGCATGCATTTCACCCAAGCCGCGGTACGAAGATTATGACGGCACAGCTTGGTAACGATGCAGGCATGTATGGCGCGGCAAAGCTGGCGGCAGACAATATAAAGAATGGAGCAGAATAAAGAAATGGATAGGCTGGCAGAAATATTTGGAAAAGAAAATGTACTCAAAGATGAACCGATGAGCAGACATACGACATTTCGTATCGGGGGAGCGGCAGATTTTTTTGTTAAAGTACAGACAATATCGCAGCTTCAGGAAGCCATACGCTATTTAAAAAAAGAGCAGATTCCATTTTATATTGTCGGAAACGGAAGCAATCTTTTAGTGCGTGATGAGGGTGTGCGCGGTGTTGTATTGCAGCTGGGGGAGCGTTTCAGCGGTTATGAATTTCTGCACGAAACGCCCGGCAGTGTGGCACAGTCAGGCACGGCGGTTGACAAGAATCAGATTGTCATGGTGCGTGCAAAGGCGGGTTCCCTGCTTGGCAGACTGGGTAAAGAATTTGCGGAATACAGCCTTTCGGGATTTGAATTTGCTTCGGGAATTCCGGGAACACTCGGCGGTGCGGTTTATATGAATGCCGGGGCTTACGGCGGAGAAATCAAAGACATTTTAGTGCGTGCAACCCTTATGGATATGGACGGCAGCCTGTTTGAATTTACGAATCAGCAGATGCAGTTCGGATACCGCAAAAGCATTGCGGCAGAGAAAAATTATATTGTACTGGAAGCCGATCTGGCGCTGCACGTATCATCGAAAGAAGAAGTGCTTGCAAAAATGGCAGAGCTTTCCGCACAGCGCAGATTAAAACAGCCGCTGGAATATCCGAGCGCCGGAAGTACGTTTAAACGACCGGAAGGATATTTTGCAGGCAAGTTAATTTCCGATGCCGGATTAAAAGGATTTTCTGTCGGCGGCGCACAGGTTTCCGAAAAACATGCCGGATTTGTGATTAATACCGGCAATGCAACGGCTGCAGATGTCATTGCACTGACTGATGCCGTGCGCGATAAAGTATTTGAAAAATACGGTGTAAAACTGGAATTAGAGATAAAGCAGTTAGGATAGGCTTTCAGTGAAAGGACGGCTCATCGTTATGAAAATGGTTATTGTTACAGGAATGTCGGGTGCGGGCAAATCAACGGCACTCAATGTATTGGAAGACGAAGGCTATTATTGCGTCGATAATATGCCGATTTCCTTAGTCGTAAAATTTGCGGAGCTGGCGGCAGGTCAGGAAGAAGGATATTCAGACATTGCGCTGGGAATTGATATCCGCAGCGGCAACGCACTCGGGGAATTCGATGAGGTTTTAGATGAGCTTTCCCGCAGGCACTACCGGTATAAAATCCTGTATCTGGACTCAAGCGATGAGGTGCTTGTCAAACGCTATAAAGAAACGCGCAGAACGCATCCGCTTGCAAAAGATGACCGTGTTGATAAAGGCATTGCAAGAGAGCGCAAAAAGCTGGAGTTTTTAAAGAAGCGCGCGGATTACATTATTGATACCAGCCAGCTTCTGACAAGGGAATTTAAGCAGGAGCTTGAAAAGATTTTTATTCAGGGAGAGCATTACAACAACCTGTTTGTAACCGTGTTATCCTTTGGATTTAAATACGGGATTCCGTCGGATGCCGACCTTGTTTTTGATGTCCGTTTTCTGCCAAATCCCTACTACGTCAGTGAATTAAAGCCGCTGACGGGAAATGATAAGGCGATTCAGGATTATGTCATGGGATTTAAGGCGGCAAGGGATTTTTTGGACAAAATTACGGACTTAGTGGCATTTTTACTGCCCAACTATGTGCAGGAGGGAAAAAACAGCTTAGTTATTGCGATAGGCTGTACCGGTGGAAAACACCGCTCCGTGACACTTGCAAATGCCCTTGCGGACAGGTTAAAACACACGGAATACGGCTGTAAGGTCGAACACCGGGATATAGATAAAGATACGAAACGTAAAAAGTGAGGACAGGAAACATGTCGTTTTCATCTGAGGTGAAAGAAGAATTAGGAAAAAGGCTGGATACGGCAAGGCACTGCCAGATTGCGGAATTTGCCGCCATTATGGCATTTTGTGGAAAAATGCGCAGTGACAGCGGTGAGGAAATGCAGATTGAGGTCATGACGGAAAATGAAGTCGTTTTGCAGAAATTCATCCTGCTGGCAGAAAGCATTTTTGAAATGGAAGAACACGATTTTGTGATTGAACATGAGGGAAAGAAAAACAGTCTGATTCATGTGTATATTAAAGAGCCGGTTTATGTTACAAAGATTCTGATGACATTAAAGTGGTGTGATGAGCAGTTTACGCAGATTGAGCCGGTTTTTGTGCATCCGATTCTGGTGCAGAAGGAGTGCTGTAAAAAAGCATTTATCCGCGGGGCGTATCTTGCTGCGGGTTCAATCAGCGACCCTAACAAATTTTATCATTATGAAATTGTCTGCGAATACGAAGAAGATGCGGTGCAGCTACAGGAATTACTGCTGTATTTTGAGCTGGATGCCAAGGTGATTCAGCGCAAGCGCAATTACATTGTATATTTAAAAGAAGGAAATAACATTACAGATGTACTCAATCTCATGGGTGCGGTGGTGTCCCAGATGAATCTGTATAATATTATGATTTTAAAGGGGATGCGAAATGATGTAAACCGCAAGGTCAACTGTGAAACTGCCAATTTAAATAAGACGATTGAGGCGGCGGTCAAACAGATCCGCGACATTGAATATCTGCGGGATACGGTCGGATTAGAGAGCCTGTCGGACGGACTGCGCCAGGTCGCCTATGTGCGCCTTGAAAATCCCGATATGAATTTAAAGGACATCGGGGAACGCTTAAATCCGACAGTTGGCAAATCCGGTGTGAATCACCGCCTGCGTAAAATCAGTGAAATGGCAGAACAGCTTCGCGGAGAAGCCTAAGGCGCCAACCGGCATAAACAGACATAAAGGGCAGATGAGAAAACGTCCGTGCGGATTTCTCATCTGCCCTTTGCAGTTAGTAGCCTTTCTTTTTTTGCTGTTTAGAAAGAATGGAAAGTAAAATCTTTTTCGGTGTAAAGCGGCTGCCCCATACGGCGGCACGCATAAGTGGTGATGGTACAATCGTAAGCGTACCTTTTGACATTTCCTTTAAGCAGTAAGAAACACAGCGTTTTGCGGAAATGCCCGGAAGGGCGAAAGTGACATTTGCCGTTTCGTTAAAATTTGTATTGACAGGACCAGGACAGAGCATACTGATATGGACATTGCTGTGTACTTCCTGTAATTCCTGATAAATGGCATTGGTCAGGCTGGTGACGTAGGCCTTGGTTGCGTAATAAGTAGACATATACGGTCCGCCGGGCAGCAGTCCGGCACTGGAAGCAACATTTAAAATGTAGCCGCGGTCTTTTTTCATCAATTCTGGCAGCAGTTTGCGCGTTAAAATGTGCAGTGCTTTGATGTTCACATTAATCATGTCCAGTGATTTTGATAAATCCGACTGCGCGAAGCGGTCTAAGTCGCCAAATCCTGCGTTGTTAATCAGAATTTGGATATCAAGCGGTTTTAATTCTTCTGCAAGCTGCATACACTGTGCTTCTTTGGATAAGTCGCAGGAAATGATGCGGCATTTGCAGGCAAGTTCTGCGGCAAGTTCTTCTAACGCTTTGGTGTTACGTGCCACTAAAATCAAGTTGTAGCCGCGTGCGGCAAGCTGCGCTGCAAATTCTTTTCCGATGCCGGAGCTGGCACCGGTGATACATGCTGTAGGCATAAAATCCCTTCTTTCTAATTTGATATGTTCCCTTTTTCGATGTTTTCACGAATGATACGGTCAACGACCTCAAATAACTGTTCTGAGCCGAGGCGGGTTTTGGACTGACGTCCGTAAACCTGTTCTGCGGTAACACCGTGTTCACGCCAGTCTCCGCCGCCGTTGCTGTTATTTAAAAGTAACGGCTGTAAATTATCCATGGAATGTGCAAATTTGGATTCCGGTGTTTCATACGCTTCAAATTCGTCAAACAGCGCAGTCAATTCTTCTTTTTGTTCGTCCGGAAGCAGGGAGAAAATGCGTTCCTTTGCGGCATCTTCCCTTGCTTTTTGCGTTTTTAAGCCCTCGGCATCATACGCATACGTATCGCCTGCATCAATTTCCACAATATCGTGAATCAGGCACATCAGCATAACTTTTGCAATGTCTACAGGCTCATTGGAATATTCCTGCAGCAGATATGCCATGATAGCCATATGCCATGCGTGTTCGGCATCATTTTCATTTCTTCCGTGCCCCGACAGGTGGGTCTGTCGGAAAATATTTTTTTCTTTGTCAATTTCCAGCGCAAAATCCAGCTGTTGTTTTAATCGGTTATTCATACTATCTCCATTTCATACTAATCTCCTGATTCTTATTGTAACTTTTTCAATTCTGATTTACAATAAGAACATATTTGTTTTTCATAAGGGAAAAGAAAATGTCCGGACGTCGGATAAAGGGGTATAAGTATATGGTAATAAAGAATCAGACAAAAATGAAAAAGGAGCATATTCAGGCAGTCATGCGCGCGGCAAATTTCGACAATGACCGCTATAAAAAGTTTAAGCTGATGTACAATTTTTTCGGACTGTTATTCGGCATGATGTTTGTGCGCTATCTCATATTTGAAATGCTTGGAAGCAGTGAGCGCCAGCCGGTCATGATGGTGTTATACGGCATTGTGGGAGCGGTCTTTTTGTATATCGGCATGTACGGCATGGATAAAAGCAATTATAAAAAGTATTACCGCATTTACGGCAATATGATAGGAATTACGTTTACTTACGAGGCAGACAGTGAAGGAATCCGCATGACTGATGAGGAAGGCGACAATGAATTTTTTGAATGGGAACGCATGTTAAAATGGGTAGAAGATTTAGACAGCTTTTTTGTATACATGGGGCTGGAGGAGTGCCTGATTTTAGACAAGAACAGTTTTGTGGAAGGAACGGACATTAATTTTAAGGAACTGCTGACGGCGGTTGCGGGACTGAAAAAAGAGGAAAATGGAGATGAGTATTAGCATGACAGAAAAGGTATATATGCGTGAACTGACCGAACAGGAAATGACAGAAATTTATCAAAGGCACCTGGTTGAGGATTTTCCGGCGGGGGAGGTAAAGCCGCTGGCACATATGTTAGAGGGCAGAAAAAAGGGACAGTATGAGGCATACGGGCTGTTTGAGAAGGATACGTTAAAGGGTTATGCGTATTTTATCAAAAACAGCACACAGCCGATTGCACTGCTGGACTATTTTGCGATTGTCCGGGGGCTGCGGAGTGCCGGTTACGGTTCGCTGTTTTTAAAGAAATTACAGGCAATGTGCATAGAACAGCAAAAACAGCTGATTCTGGAAGTGGAAAACCCGGATTATGAAACGAGGGAAGATAAAAAGGTACTGATGCACCGCCGCATTGCATTTTATCAGAAAAACGGCATGCAGTTAAGCGGTGTGACATGCAATTTTTATGACAATGAATACCGCATTATGTATGCGGGAGCGCATTGTGAAGATACAAAAGTGCAGGAAATAACGATGAATACATATCTGAACTTTTTCGGTGCAGATGTTGTCCGGAAACGTGCGATATTTCATGCGCTTTAATGCTGTAGCGAATTGACAAAGAAAAGTAAATGTTGCATAATACATTGAAGACTTTTTTGAAAATGAGAAAAGACAACGGGGAAAAAAGGAGGAAGCAATATGAATAATCAGCAGATGATGGAATTGACAACCGTAGAAAAGAGTGAGTTTGAACAGTTGGTATCTGAATGTACCCGCTCCGGTTCAATTGATTCCAATTTGTATATTGAATACGACGTTAAGAGAGGTCTGCGTGACAGTAACGGTAACGGTGTGCTTACCGGCCTGACAGAGATTTCCGACGTCTGCGGATGTCATAGTGTGAACGGACGAAAGATTCCGGTGGACGGTGAATTATATTTCCAGGGATACAATGTGGAAGATATTATCAAGGGTTCATCCAGAGACCGTTTCCGTTTTGAGGAAGTGACGTATCTGCTGTTATTCGGTTCGCTGCCGGATGATAAGCAGTTTGAAAGCTTTCTTAGAATCCTTACGGATTTACAGGAACTTTCCGGTGCGTTTATCCGTGATGTTATCATGAAGGCAACCAGTGCGAATCTGATGAATTCCCTGATGAAAAGTATTTTAAGCCTGTATTCTTACGATGAAAATCCGGACGATATTTCCGTGCCGAATGTCCTGCGCCAGTCTTTACAGCTGATTGCAAAAATGCCGCTGCTTGCGGTTTATGCATATCAGGCATACAGACATTACAAGCTGGACGGCACACTGATGATTAAGAATCCGAAAAAGGGCTATTCCACAGCGGAAAATATTTTATATATGTTAAGAGATGACGGACAGTTCAGCGAACTTGAAGCCAAGGTACTCGACATCTGTCTGGTACTTCATGCAGAGCACGGCGGCGGTAACAACTCTACATTTACAACACACGTTGTTACATCTTCCGGTACGGATACGTATTCTGCGATTTCTGCATCAATTGCATCTTTAAAAGGACCAAAGCACGGCGGTGCCAACTTAAAGGTACAGAAAATGTTTGCAGACATCGAAGCAAACTGCAAGGATTGGGAAGACAGAGAGGAAGTCTGTGCATATCTTAACAAAATTCTTGATAAGGAAGCCTTTGACAAGGCAGGACTGATTTACGGTATGGGACATGCCGTTTATACCAATTCTGACCCGCGTGAAGTGATTTTAAAGAGCTTTGCAAAGCGCCTGTCAGAGGAAAAGGGCATGCAGAGAGAATTTGCACTGTATGAACTGGTAGAAAAGGAAGCCGGGGAACTGATTATGCACAAGAGAAAGCTGTTTAAGCCGGTTTGTGCAAATGTCGATTTCTACAGCGGATTTGTATACAGTATGCTGGGAATCCCGGAAGAATTATTTACTCCGATTTTTGCGATTGCAAGAATTTCAGGATGGTGTGCACACCGTCTGGAAGAACTTGTTAATGCAGGAAAGATTATCCGTCCGGCATATAAGTATGTGGGACATCACAGACCATACTGCACAATGCAGGATCGAAATGAAGGAAAACAGCCGAGATAGGCGAATATAGATAAAAGCAGGAGAAGAAAATGTCACAGTATAAGGTAAAAACAGTTCATCACCCGCTGAACTGTACGGTTGAAGTACCGGGGTCTAAGAGTATCACAAACAGGGCACTGTTAATGGCGGCGCTTTCAGATGGGGAGTGTACGCTTCATAGCGTGTTATTCAGCGATGATTCAAGACATTTTTTGACAAGTTTAATTGCCCTTGGATATGTCATTGAAGTCAATGAGGTGGATAAGTATGTGCTGATTCACGGAAAAGGCAGACAGATTCCGAAGAAGGAAGCAGCGATTGATGTAGGAAGTGCGGGTACGGCAGCAAGATTTTTAACGGCAATGCTGGCACTTTCCGATGGGGCATATACCATTCAGGCATCAGAACAGATGAAAAAACGTCCGATGCTGCCGCTGTTTGAGGCGCTGACCTCGATGGGGGCGGAATTTACATTTTTAGAAAAACCGGGACATCTTCCGGTACAGGTTAAGGGTGCGGCATTTGGCGGAAAAAAGCCTGCCGATAAGGTACAGGTAGATATCAGCGAAAGTACACAGTTTTTAAGTGCATTGCTTATGGTTGCGCCGATGCTTGAAAATGGTTTAAAGATTCACATTACCAGTAGAAAAACAGACGGCTCGTATATCCGCATTACAACGAAGATGATGCATCAGTTTGGCTGTAACGTAGTTCATGAAGGCAGTTTATATGCGATTGCACCGGCAGAGCGGTATATGCCGGGAACATATCAGATTGAGCCGGACGTATCGGCGGCATGCTATTTTTATGCAGCAGCGGCGCTGACAGGCGGACACGTTATTGTAAAAAATGTGCATTCAACCTCCATGCAGGGTGATATGAAATTTATTGACGTTTTAAAACAGATGGGATGTGCCGTTACGGAAGAACGAGAAGGCATCTGTGTGACAGGACCAAAAGACGGTGTATACAGTGGAGTGGACATTGATATGAATGATTTTTCAGACCAGACCATGACACTGGCGGCGCTGGCACCGTTTGCCCAGACACCGACGTATATCCGCAACATCGGACATATCCGTTTACAGGAGTCTGACAGAATCCATGCCATTGTAACGGAGCTTACACGGCTTGGCATTGAAGTAAAAGAAGAAGAATCTGCAATTTTAATTTATCCGGGAACGGTAAAGCCTGGAATTGTCAGTACATATGATGACCACCGTATGGCAATGGCATTTGCACTGCTCGGTATTCGTGCGGAAGGAATTGTGATTGATAACTGTGAGTGCTGCCGAAAGACCTTTGAAGATTACTTTAAGGTACTGGATCGGGTACTTGCGTAAATGACAGCAAATCAGCGGGAAATGGGGTGTGCAGTTGGACAGCAGGCGACAGGGGTCAGCGAAAGACTATGTGGTACAGGAGCTGATTCATGACATTGTAAATATAAAGTTAAAGCCGGGAGAAAAGTTATGTGAACCGGCATTGTGTGAGCGCTTCGGGGTCAGCCGCACACCGTTTCGGGAAGCGGAACTGGAACTGGCACAGCGGAAATTAATCGTTGTCCGTCCGAAGATTGGCACATTTGTATCGTTTATTGATAAGGAACTGGTAGAGGAAGTGCGCCATTTAAGAAGCGTTCTGGAAGCGGAGCTTGCGGTGATGGCATGCTCTATGCTGACAAAAAAAGATATTGACCGGCTCTGGGAAAATGTTGCGGTCTGGGAAATGTATATGCAGCGGGGCGATTACGAGAAAATTTTACAGCTGGATAAATCGTTTCATGCCATGGTGTATGAGATGTGCGGCAGAACTTACTGGCATGAACTGGTGGAAAGTATTTCACCGCATTTTGACAGAACGACCGTGCTAAGCCTGCAATGCCGTCCAACCGATAAGATTTTGTCCGACCATAAAAATCTTGTCGAAGCTATAGAAAAAAAAGATGCGGTGCTTGCCGGGCAGGTGGCAAGACAGCACATGGACCGCTATTCGGAAAACATTGACACGATTTATCAGCAGTTTGATGAATATTTTGCAAAATGATGGAAGTTACAGCTCTTTACGGGCTGTAATTTTTTTATGGGGTGCGCTGGCAATCAGCTGTGCATGAAAATGTACAGTATAGTAAAACATTGGTAAAAAAATATCAATGTGGTATAATGTGCATAGTGAAGCTTGCTGTTGGCTACATTGTTTTTGAGCAAAAACAAATAGTTATACTGGCAGATGAGAAATCGGCTGCGGAATGGAGGAGATTAGTGTGCAGATTCATGTATTGGGAGATTCAATCGTAACGGCATATGGCAGTGACGAGAATAATTTTATCGGCGGATGGGGTGACCATTTAAACAGTTTTTTTAAAAATGAAGTACCGGTGTTTGTTTATGCAGAAGGCGGCAGAAGCAGTCGGAGTTTTCTAAACGAGGGCAGGTTTATTAATTATGGAATATTTTCAAAGGATAAATTTCCATATGGCATGGGACCGGCATATGACAGGATTTGCCCCGGAGATTATGTTCTAATGCAGTTTTGTCATAATGATGATGAGAGCAAAGGATACGGCACCTATGTAGACAGGCTGACACCGCTTGGAATACCGGACGGTCATGGAATCTATCCGACAGTCGTGCCTGATGAACAGATGAAGGTGTCAACCGGAGAAATTCCGCCGGAATATGTTACATTGCTGAGAAAAAACGGAATGACAGAGCAGGAAATAGCTGTTTATGAAAGAAAGTACCGGGAACTGATTGCGCAGTATGGTGAAAAATATTGGTCGTATGATTGTGGTGCAACATATAAAGGATATTTGAAATTTTATATTGATAAAATAAGAGCGCGCGGAGCAGTTCCGGTATTAGTAACACCACCGCCGCGTCAGTATTATAAAAATGGAAAAATTGCGGCAGTTGCAGGACAGCATGGTGGAGAGGATGCATTTGGTGCATTTCCTTATGTGAGGGCAATCAGGCAGCTTGGAAGACAGGAAAATGTTGTTGTACTGGATTTGTTTCAAAGAAGTTTGGAATTGCTGGAGCGGCTTGGAGAAACGACGGCAAAAAGTCTTCAAAGCATTAAAGATAAAGAGGGCGTAACAATTGGAGAAGCACGGTATGGCAGACCAGAGAAATGGGTGGAGGATTATGATATATATTGGGAAAAGGGAAATTTTACAGTAGATAAGACACATCAGAATCGCCTGGGGTCATATCTGTATGCGGCAATAATTGCAGATTGTATTAGTGAGCAGATTTCCAATCTGACACAGTGGCAGCTTCCATGTGCATCAAAGTCTATGCGTTGTCCGGCGAGGATTCGGACATTTATTCCGGTAATGGAAGCTGCAGTGCATCATATTGGTATAAAGATAGTGTAAAAATTACAGCGTTTTTTCCATATAAATATGCGGGCAGTTTTCCTCAAGGTATTCTTCACCCTGACGGACAAAGCCCAGTGTTTCATAAAAGCCTGCGGCGCGCACCTGTGCAGAAATGCCGATTTTTGCGGCATTTTTTGCAGTCACATAAGACTGTGCTTCGGTTAAAAGTAAAGACCCCAGTCCCGTGCCGCGGTAAGGCTTTAAAACAGCAATTCTTCCAAAGATATAGATACTTTTTGCCGTATCATAAAAAATTCTGCATGTTGCAACAGGACTGCCATTTTCGTATCCGACAAGAAAATGCGCCTTGTTATCCTTTTCGTCAAATTCATTTTTAAAGCCCTGTTCTTTTACAAAAACTTCTTTCCGGATAAAAACGGCGTCTTCCGGTAACGTATCAAAATGTTTTATCTGCATAATAATCCTCATTTCTGAGCAACTTGTTGCGAAGCGGCGATGAGAAATTCGCGCAGGCGATTTCTCATCTGCCATCATAGCGATTTGTTTTTGCTCAGAAACAAATCGCTGTGTGAAAAATCAGCACATCAGTGTGATTTTTCACACTATTCTCCATATTCCTGTAGTTGTTTTATAAATATTTTTTATCGGTAAATGATGAATCGTATGATACTATATTAGCGGGAAAGTGTCAATTTGCACATCCGCAGAATCTTGACAGATTGAAAAAATTAATTCTTAATGATATACTAAAGCCCATAGAGGATAATTGTGAATCAGGAAATATAGAGGCGTCTGATGCGGTGTCGTTAAAAGAACTGACACTGAAATTGTATGACCATCTATATGCCCACTATTATGAGATGATAAACGGAGGCGTAAATTCGATGGTAAATGATGTATTAGAGCTGGAAAGCGACAAGATTATTGCGCGGATTCGTGCGGAATTTGCGGACGAACTGGAGCAGACCAAAGAACAGCTTGAGGAAGCACGGGAAGAAACGGAGCAGGCTAAAGCAGAAGCAGAGAAGACCAAGGAAATCATCCGGCAGTTACGGGCAGGAAAAGAAATTGCAGAAGTGGCAGACGAGCTTCAGATTTCAACAGATAAGGTGAATGAAATTGCAGAATTATTAAAGTAGAAAATCATAAAAACAGGGAGCGGTTCAGCAATTCCTGAATAACTCCCTGTCTGATTAAAGAAAAAGTATGCTTACCATTCCGAAGAAGGGCAGGATTGGCTGGGTGGAAGTGGATTGTTATTGTAATTATTCATGTGAAGACCCCCTTTATTTTTTTAGTAAGAGTATGTGTATAATTGTAGGGGATTGGTGAATGTTCGTCAAGAAGGAAATTACAGCCGGAAATACAGGAACAGATGGTGATAAAAAGCAGAGTGGAAGGAAAAAACGTGAAAATTATCTATGAAGATACGGAAAAATTAATTGTAGAAAAACCGGCAGGGGTATTGACCCAGTCGGCGCGTTCCTTTGATACAGACCTTGTCAGTGAAGTGCTGACCTACAGAAGGAGCAAAAAAGAAACAGCATATGCGGCAGTTATTAACCGGCTGGACAGACCGGTTGGCGGGCTGGTGCTGTTTGCAAAGACAAAGCAGGCGGCGGCGCGGCTGTCAAAGGAAATGCAGCAAAATACACTGAATAAACAGTATTATGCGTTGATTTGTGGAAAACCGGAGCAGTCAAAGGGAACGTTTGTGGATTATCTGCAAAAAGATGCGAAAGCGAATCTGTCCAAAGTTGTTTCAAAGGAAAGCAAAGAAGCAAAGCGGGCAGAGTTAGAATATGAAGTACTAAAAACCGTGTATGTACAAGCGCATGAACAGATGCCGGTTACACTTGTAAAAATTCATCTGATTACCGGAAGACATCACCAGATACGGGTGCAGTTTGCTTCCCGCGGACTGCCGTTACTGGGAGATACCCGGTACGGCGGCCAGACAGAAGCAGACTGCCGGATGGCTTTACAAAAAAGCGGAAAACCGCTGATACAGCGGTATGAAATTGCGTTGTGTGCGTATGCACTGACCGTAGACAAAAAGACTTATGAACTTGCACTGCCGTGGCAGGTTTAAATTCTAAAAAAAACGGAAATACTGTTCTCATAAAAGCGGCATAAAAATGCCTGCCAAGAATCGAGGGAGTATGAAAAATAATGCTGATGCGATTATTTTTCATACGGTTGTTTATTTTCAGATGAAAACAAACAACCTTGATGGCAGATGAGAAATCGCCTGCGCGAATTTCTCATCGCCACTTCGCAGCAAAGCTGCCAAGAATCGAGGGAGTATGAATAATAAAGAATCAGTATGGACGTTTAGGCGGCGGATGGTATTGCTTTTGGGAAGCGGTGTCATTGTTTTTTTGGTATATCTGGCGGTGCGGTATCTTTTTGTACTGGCATCTCCGTTTATTATTGCTTATGGTATTGCACTGGTGATTGAAAAACCGGTCAATGCGCTGGCAAAGGTGTTCAGAGGGAAAAAGGCGTTGGCATCGACTTTGATTGTAACAGGGCTGACCATTATCATTGCGGCGGCGGTTTTTTATATTACATGGCTGGGTGTGGCAGAAATTAAGAGTTTTATTGCTAATTTTGAATATTTATTTATTATGGTACGGCAGAAAACCGCGGGGATTTGTCTGGATGTTGATGGAATGTTAGGGCTTTCGGACGGATGCAGCCTGGAATTTGTATGCAGCTGTGTAGACAGAATCCGGCGCATTTTCCGAAACGGACAGCCGGAAGAAGTTGTTAGCAGTGTGCTGCGGATTTCCTTTCCGATTCTTGTAAACACGGCAGTTATTGCAGGTGCAGTCATTGTGTGCCTGATTTCCGTAGTGTATTTATCCGGTGTGCTTGAAAAGGTAAGAAAATGGCGGGAAAACAGCATTTTCAGGGAGGAAGTCTGTGCGCTGACACTGGAGCTCAAAAAACTGATACAGGTTTATTTTAAAATAGAACTTATTATTATGCTTATTAATGCCGGAATCTGTATTGCGGGATTGCTGCTTATTCACAATCCGTATGCGGTTGTGATTGGCATTTTAATCGGACTGGTGGATGCACTGCCGTTTTTTGGCACGGGGACGGTACTGATTCCGTGGGCGGTTATTTTACTGCTGTTTCGCAATTACTATGCCGGTGCGGTACTGCTGTCCGTGTATGTGATGACGTATTTTGTCCGCGAAATCATGGAGTCAAAATGTATGGGCGACCGGCTGGGCATTGCACCTTTTACAATGCTGATGGTCATATTTACTGGCATTATGGTGTATGGAATTTTGGGATTTATTTTAGGACCGTTGTCATATTGTATGATGAAAGCACTCATAAGATATTTTGCAAGTGTTCTTGAAAATGCGGGGGGAACGTGGTACACTTGAAGCTATCTAGCGATTGCGAGGAAAATGGAGGAGAATCATGGCTGAAGAGAAGAAGTTAGTTGAGGCAATTACATCCATGGATGTGGACTTTGCCCAGTGGTATACAGATGTTGTAAAAAAAGCAGAACTGATGGGATATTCCAGTGTCAAGGGCTGCATGATTTTTAAACCGGCAGGTTATGCAATCTGGGAAAATATCCAGAAGGAACTGGACAGAAGATTTAAGGAAACAGGCGTTGAAAATGTATATATGCCGATGTTCATTCCGGAAAGCCTGTTAGAGCGTGAAAAAGACCATGTAGAAGGCTTTGCACCGGAAGTTGCATGGGTAACATACGGCGGCTTAAATCCGCTTCAGGAAAGACTGTGTGTCAGACCGACTTCCGAAACACTGTTTTGCGATTTTTATAAAGATGAAATCCAGTCTTACAGAGATTTGCCAAAGGTATACAACCAGTGGTGTTCCGTTGTAAGATGGGAAAAGGAAACAAGACCGTTCCTTCGTTCAAGGGAATTCTTATGGCAGGAAGGCCACACAGCACATGCGACAGCAGAAGAAGCTGAGGCAAGAACACAGCAGATGTTAAATGTTTATGCGGATTTCTGTGAACAGGTGCTTGCTATTCCGGTTGTAAAGGGACGTAAGACGGATAAAGAAAAATTTGCGGGTGCAGAAGCAACGTATACAATTGAAGCATTAATGCATGACGGTAAGGCATTACAGTCCGGTACAAGCCATAACTTCGGTGACGGATTTGCCAAGGCATTTGGTATACAGTATACAGACAAAGACAATAAGTTAAAGTATGTACATCAGACTTCATGGGGTATGACAACACGATTAATCGGTGCGCTGATTATGGTACACGGCGATGATTCGGGACTGGTGCTTCCGCCAAAGATTGCGCCGGTACAGGTTGACGTGATTCCGATTATGCAGAATAAGGACGGCGTGCTTAATAAGGCATATGAAGTGAAGGAAGCCCTTGTAAAGGCGGGTCTGCGTGTCAAAGTAGACGACACCGACAAGAAGCCGGGCTGGAAGTTCTCAGAACAGGAAATGAGAGGTATTCCGGTCAGAGTTGAAATGGGACCGCGTGATATTGAAGCCGGACAGGCAATTATTGTAAGACGTGATACCAGAGAAAAGACAACGGTTGCAATTGAATCACTTGCAGAAGAAATCAAGAACATTTTAGACAAGATGCAGACTGAAATGTTAGAGCGTGCAAGAACACATCGTGAAGCACATACCTATGTTGCGACAAATTACGACGAATTTAAAGATGTTGTTGCCAATAAGCCGGGCTTTGTAAAGGCAATGTGGTGTGGTGACCAGGCATGTGAAGATAAAATTAAAGAAGAAACAACGGCAACTTCAAGATGTATGCCATTTGAACAGGAACACCTTTCCGATGTATGTGTATGCTGTGGCAGACCTGCAAAGAAAATGGTTTACTGGGGTAAAGCATACTAAGAGTTGAAATACGTTAAATAAATCCGTCTTGTACGGGTGATTATGGGCGCAACGCAGCATAATGGCTTGTATAAGGCGGATAATTTTATTTATTTTCAAAAATTACGGTGACAGACAGAAACAAAAATGAAAAGTGGAATTGAAATGGGAGCAGGAATGGAACAACAGGAAAAAAAAGAAATCAGGCTGGAACTGCCGGAAAAAGTGCGGCAGATAATAGAACAGATTCAGAAACACGGATTTGAGGCATATGCGGTTGGCGGCTGTGTAAGGGACAGTCTGCTTGGCAGAACGCCGGATGACTGGGACATTACCACATCGGCAAAGCCGCAGGAAGTCAAGGCAATTTTTCCAAGGACGATAGATACGGGTATTGAACACGGCACGGTAACGGTCATGATGGGAAAAGAGGGATTTGAAGTGACAACCTACCGGATTGACGGCGCTTATTTAGATGGCAGACACCCGGAATCCGTGGAATTTTCTTCAAATCTGGTTGAAGATTTAAAGCGCAGGGATTTTACGATTAATGCCATGGCATATAATGAACAGCAGGGGCTGGTAGATGTATTTGAAGGCATAGAGGATATGCAGAGGAAAGTTATCCGTTGTGTCGGCAATCCCAAAGAGCGTTTTGGCGAAGATGCACTGCGCATGATGCGCGCAATCCGTTTTTCGGCACAGCTTGGTTTTGAAATTGAAGAAGAAACATACCGTGCTGTAGAAGAACTGGCACCGACACTTGAAAAAGTCAGCATGGAGCGGATACAGGTGGAACTGGTAAAGACTCTTTTGTCCGCACACCCGGATTACGTGCGGTTTTATCAGGAAACAGGACTGTTTTGTGATGTATTGCCGCAGGCGGATGTTATTTTGTCCGGAAAATTTAAAAATCCGACGTTAAAGCTTCTTACACATGCTAAAAATACGTCGGTACTGCGCTATGCGGCGCTGTTTTACCATGCCGGACCGGATACGGCAAAAGAGGCGTTAAAGCGGCTGAAACTGGATAATTACACGGTCAATACGGTATCAAAGCTTCTGTTGTATACACAGAAGTCTATAGAGGAAAATGAACCGGCGGTGCGTGAGGCAACTTATACATATGGAAAAGAGATGATGCCGCTCATTTTTGCACATCAACATGCGCTGTTAGATACGACAGAGGAGCTGGTCGGCATTGGCATGACGACAAAGCGCAGGCATCTGGAAACCGTAGAGCGGATGTATGAAGACATTATAAAGCGCGGCGACTGCATTTCTATCAAAGACCTGGATATTACGGGAAATGACCTTATGGAATACGGACTTACCGGAACGCAGATTGGAAAGACGTTAAAGGACCTGCTCCATATTGTGCTTGAAAATCCAAAGCTCAATGAGAAGGAAACGCTGGTTGCCATGATAGAACATTTAGACCTCTAAAAATGTGTTCATTTTTTACCATTACCCCTCATATGATAAGTTGGGAAGTGCGAAAATCCATAAATCAAAGATTTTCGCACGACACTTTGTGCCGCAGGCGCCGCAAAGTGTTATTATCGCAGAGCTAAATAAGATATGGCTCGCGGTTCCTCCGGCATTAAAATGCCTACGGAGTTTGAAGAAGCCTTAAATCAGAGCTTCTTCAAACGGCTATTTGTTTCTGAGCGAAAACAAATAGCCATGATTGCAGATGAGAAATCGCCTGCGCGAATTTCTCATCGCATCTTCGCGACAAGGTCGCTCAGGAATGTGGGGAATGGTATGAATGAGAAATCGCTAGAGGTGTTGAAACAGTATGATTTTGAAGTGAACCGCGTACTGCGGGGACGCGGCGGTATGATTTTAAATACGGACCGCGGTGTGAAATTATTTCTGGAATGTGTAAAAAGTGATAAATATTATGAGCGTGAAAACGACATTACAAGACGTGTTGCGGACAGCGGATTTTTGTGGGTGGATACCTATGTGCAAAACAGCAGTGGGGAGATTCTGACACCGGATGAAGACGGCAGACGGTTTTATGTCAAAGACTGGTATGAAGGAAAAGAGTGTAATGTGCGGGATTTAAAGGATTTGTGCAGGGCGGTGCAGACATTGGCACAGCTGCACCTTGTGCTTTTAGAGGTTGCAGGAGAGTTTTCCGGTACCACAGAAGAACAAAATGAAAAGGATGTGAAAGCCAAAGCTTTGTCAGGCATTGAAGCGGGAGGAGAAACCCAGCTGCGCCTGATGTATACACGCCATATGAAAGAGCTGAAACTCACGGGAAATTACCTGAAAAATAAAAAAAAGAAGTCCGAATTTGAGCAGCTTGCATATAAGAATATAGGAGGCTTTTTTTCGGAGGCGGAAAAAGCAGTACAGCTGCTTGCAGGACCACAATTTCAGGAGCGTCTTTCTTATGCGAAAAAAACAGGTGAGCTATGTCATGGCAGCTATAATTATCACAATATTATATTTTCTAACGGAAATACTGCGGTTACTAATTTTGATAAGTATAAAAATGAATGTCAGATTAGTGATTTGTATCAGTTCATGCGTAAAATTCTTGAAAAATACGACTGGGATATCCAGACAGCCTATAAGATGATGGAAGAATACGACAAAATCAAGCCGGTCAGCGATACCGAGCGGGCGCTGCTTGCGGCACTGTTTGCATTTCCGGAAAAATTCTGGAAAGTCATGAATTACTATTTTAATTCCAATAAGGCATGGATTCCGCCAAAAACGAAAGAAAAACTGGAAAAAGTCGTGCAGCAGAATGAAAAAAGACAAAAATTTTTAGAAACGCTTTTGTAAAAATATGAAAAAATGATGGCAATAATTGCATATACCGTCCGCTTGTGATAGAATTGCCCATGACAGTCGAAAAGAATATTGGGGTACAGATATTTATGAATAATAAAAAAACGATAAAAAAAATATTTGCGGTTTTCCTGCTTCCGGCGCTTTTATTGTCCGGCTGCGGAAAGCAGAGCAGCAATAAGACACTGATTCCGGGCAGTTCTATTCTGCCGGCACCGACAAAGGCAGTAACGGAAATGGAAACGAAGAAAGCCAACCAGATTGATTTAACAGGAGTGCTTACGTACGTCAATACAGACGATCTGATTATGCACTTTGTGGATATAGACACAGGAACAGAATATGAAGTAGCGTATACGGGTGGTACGGATATTCAGGACAAATACGGAAAAATTATTGCGGCAACAGGGACGCAGCTGGGTCAGATTTATGATGTGACCTGCAATAAGAGCGGAAAAGCGACTGAGATTCACGGCTCATCAGATGCATGGGAAAAGAACAGCCTGACCGGTGTTGAGTTTGATGAAAGTGCAAGGAGAGTGAAGCAGGCAGGCAGCTCTTATGTTTACGCTTCCTATGCGGCAGTGCTGTCAAATGCCAATAAGATTAATATTGCACAGATTGTTGCACAGGACGAAGTGACACTGCGCGGTGTGGGAGATACCGTTTATTCAATTACAGTTGATAAGGGGCACGGATACATTACCTTTCAGGGTGTAGATGCATTTATCGGCGGCTATGCAAGTATCGGAACAAAGCAGTTATTTGAAGTGACAAGCGGAATGCTTACAACAACACAGGAAGGAACTTATACAGTTGAGCTGCAAAAGGGAAGCCTGACGGGAACAAAGACCGTGACAGTGGCAAGAGATGCTTCCGTGACAGTGGATTTTAGTGAATTTACAACAAAAGCGACCCAGCGGGGAGCTGTGAACTTCTCGATTACACCGGCAAATGCGGTGATGACGATTGACGGCGTAGAAACGGATTATTCACAGCCTGTTTCCTTAGCCTACGGAAAACACCGCGTGGTATTGTCCGCAAACGGCTACGAGCAGTATGTTGAAACGGTTGCAGTCAGCCAGGCGTATCAGACGGTTGTGATTGACATGACGGCATCATCAGCAACGACGACAGCCGCAAGTTCAACCAAGACGGCGACAACGGCAGCGAATAAAGCAACGACAGCAGCGGATTTAACTTCGGGCTATACCGTAAATATTACGGCGCCGGAAGGGGCGGCACTGTATGTAGACAGTGTTTACATCGGACTTGTGCCATGCTCATTCCATAAATCCTATGGAAGTAAGACGATTACGTTATCCAAGAGCGGATATAAGACGGTCAGCTATACGGTTGCCATTGCCAATGCAGCAGGAAACTTAACGTATGCGTTCCCGGATATGGAGGAAGGCAGTGACGCGCAGTAGCCGCCGTTTTGCATAGAAGAATACAGGATAAATTAATGAATAAACCGGTTTTGTACGGATAAGCTAGTATAAAACGGATACAACGCCGTCAGACGGCAGATTGTGAGGAACTATGACGAAGAAATTAAACATACCGTTTTCACCTCCGGATATTACAGAAGAAGAAATTCAGGCAGTGGCAGAAGTGATGCGGTCAGGATGGATTACAACAGGACCAAAGACAAAACAGTTCGAAAAAGAGATTGCGGCATACTGCCATACACAAAAGGCAGTGTGCATGAATTCGGCAACCGCCTGTCTTGAAATGACACTGCGGCTGTTTGGAATCGGAGAGGGCGATGAAGTCATTGTTCCGGCATATACTTATACAGCATCAGCAAGCGTTGTCTGCCATGTGGGGGCAACGCTTAAGCTGGTTGACTGCGCGCCGGGCAGTTTCCATTTGGATTATGATGCGTTAGAACAGGCAGTGACGGAAAAGACAAAAGCCATTATTCCGGTAGATATTGCGGGTGTTATGGTGGATTATGACAGAATCCGCGCGCTTGCAGAGCGTAAAAAAGCACTGTTTCACCCGGCATCGCCGTTACAGGAAGCACTGGGACGCATTTTGATTCTGGCAGATTCGGCACATGGCTTCGGTGCGAAAAGAAACGGAAAAATGAGCGGAGAGTGTGCGGATTTTACAAGCTTTTCATTTCATGCCGTAAAGAACTTAACGACCGCAGAGGGCGGCGGGCTTGTATGGCGTGATATTCCGGGCGTGGATAACGAAGAGCTGTATCATAAATTGATGCTGTTAAGCCTGCACGGACAGTCCAAGGATGCACTGGCAAAGACAAAGCTTGGTGCATGGGAATATGATATTATAGGAACGTATTATAAATGTAACATGACGGATATTATGGCGGCTGTCGGACTGGTGCAGTTTGCGCGCTATCCGAAGCTTCTTGCAAGAAGGAAAGAGATTATAGAGCGGTATAATAAAGGGCTTGCAAAGCTTCCGGCAGAGGCACTTACCCATTTTGACGATACGGTAACTTCAAGCGGACATCTCTATCTTGTGCGCCTTACAGGAAAAGGTGAAGAATACCGCAACGATATGATTACCAGGATGGCGGAAAACGGTGTGGCATGCAATGTCCACTTCAAGCCGCTGCCAATGCATACGGCATATAAAAATCTGGGATTTCATATCGAAGATTTTCCGAATGCCTATGAAATGTATCACAACGAGATTACACTGCCGCTGCATACCTGCCTGACGGATGAACAGGCAGATTATGTGATTGACACATTTTGCAGCCTTGTAAAATAATAAATGGTGGCAGCAGCCGTTCACAGTAAATGGCGCCCGGAATAGGAACAGATTATGGAATTAAGAGAGTGGACAAACCTTCCCGATAAAATGCGGACAAAAGAGGTCCGGAAATATTACAACATCCTGGTAAAACGCAGCGCGTGGTTTAGGGCAAAACGAATACTTGATGTGATTGTGGCTTCCATTATGTTTGCCGTACTTGCACTGCCGATGCTTATTGTCGCGGTATTGATAAAGCTGGATTCTCCGGGACCTGTATTTTTCAGGCAGGAGCGTGTAACCCAGTACGGAAGGATTTTTAGGATATATAAATTCCGTACCATGGTCAACAATGCAAGCCGCATGGGTACGCAGGTGACAGTCAGCAATGATGCGCGTATTACGCGTGTCGGAAGGTGGCTTCGTAAATTAAGAATTGATGAATTTCCGCAGCTGTTTAACATTTTAGCGGGTGATATGACACTGGTCGGCACAAGACCGGAGGTTTTAAAATACGTGGATGCCTATACGCCGGAGATGTATGCGACACTTCTGCTTCCTGCGGGACTGACTTCAAGGACAAGCATTGCGTATAAAGATGAGGAAAGGCTTCTTTCAAATGCAGAAGACGCAGATAAGGTTTATATAGAAGAAGTGCTTCCGGCAAAAATGAGATATAATCTGGAAAGCCTGAAAAAATTCGGACTGAAATCGGATATGAGTGTACTATGGAACACCTTTGTATCGGTGATTCATTAAGGAAAAGCAAATATCGGATTTTTGCAGCCGAAGTTGTTTAGAATGAGGAAAGTTATGTTTATTACGATATGTGTGATTGCGTATAATGAAGAACAAACACTGCCTGCGATTTTAAAGGATATTGCGGCGCAGGATTATGCACACGGCAGCATGGAAGTGGTGCTGGTCGATTCCGCATCGTCAGACCACACGAAGAAAATCATGCAGGAATTCGCAGCACAGAATACAACACAGCCCGATATGGGATTTGTAAGCGTAAGCGTGCTTGACAATCCAAAGCGGACACTGCCGTGCGGCTGGAATGTTGCCCTGAAAGCCTACCGCGGAGAAGCCATTTTAAAGGTTGATGCGCATGCATCCATTCCGAAAGACTTTGTTACGAAAAATGTGGCGGTGTTAGAGAGCGGGGAAGATGTGTGCGGCGGACAAAGACCGAACATTATCGAACAGCCGACACCGTTTCGCAATACATTGCTTCTGGCAGAAAGCTCCATGTTTGGTTCGAGTATTGCACCGTACCGCAACAATCCCGGCAAAAGCTATGTGAAATCCATGTTTCACGCAGCGTACCGCAGGAAGGTATTTGAATCCATCGGCGGATTTGATGAGCGGCTTGCAAGAACCGAAGACAATGAAATCCACTATCGTATGAGAAAGGCGGGCTTTAAGCTGTGCTTTGACCCGGAGATTATTTCCTATCAGCATATCCGTCCGGATTTAGGAAAAATGTTAAAGCAGAAATATGCCAACGGCTACTGGATCGGACTGACAACCGGTGTGTGCGCACCGTGCCTTTCCCTGTATCATTTTGTGCCGTTTGCCTTTGTGATGGCAATTATCCTGTCGGTACTTTTTTGTACAGGCTTTGCCATTGCAGGCAGCATAACGGCACTTAGCGGGGCGGCGCTGGTGATTTTCAAAGTTATAGCGGGGCTTACGGGGCTGATGTGGGTGCTGTACGGACTGCTGGCGGTCATTATGGCGCTGGCGGCGGTGATTGGTGCACCGGAAATACGAAATAAAACCTGTCTGGCACTTCCGTTTCTATTTTTAATGCTGCATGTCAGTTATGGAACCGGAACGGTCATAGGATTGATAAAAATGCCTTTTTGGGTGAAAGGAATAAAAAATGGAAGAAACTAGAAAAGACAGGATACAGCTTCTCGTCAGAAGAATATGCCTGATTATTACGGATATCCTGTTAGTAAACGGATGTGTATTTTTATCGCTGCTGATGCGTTTTGAAATCAGCATTTCGGCAATCCCGGAGGAATATCTGCTCAAGTATCAGAAAAACATGATTCCTTTTACGATTGTTGCCATTATTATATTCTGGTGTTTCAGAATGTATCACAGTTTATGGCAGTATGCCAGCATTGCGGAACTTTATAAAATTGTGGAGGCCTGTATTGTAACGGAATTTGCCCATATCTGTGTAACGGCATACATGGGCTGGATGCTTCCAAGAAGCTGTTATTTTACATCCGGGGTATTTTTAATCGTTGCAATGAGTGCCAGCCGTTTTATGTACCGCATGATACGTACCGTCTTGCAGAATTACCGCCACACCGCAGAGCAGGTGCGGATTATGATTATCGGTGCGGGTGAGGCAACCAACGTATTAATGCGTGAAATCCAGAATTCGCGTTATATGGACAACTCCAAGGTGGTCTGTATTATTGATGACGATACACAGAAGGTCGGAAAATATATCCGCGGCGTCAAGGTTGTCGGCACAAGAAATAAAATTAAAGAAGTTGCAAAGGTCTATGACATTGATGAAATTATTTTTGCGATTCCGTCTGCATCCATGGAGGACAAGCGCAACATTTTAAATATCTGCAAAGAAACCGACTGTAATTTAAAGATTCTGCCGGGCGTTTACCAGATGGTAGATGGCGAAATTAACGTCAATTCTATCCGGAGCGTTGATGTTTTGGATCTGCTCGGCCGTGACCCGATTGAAGTCGATCTGGATTCCATTATGGGGTATGTTAAAGATAAGACAATACTTGTCACCGGCGGCGGCGGGTCTATCGGTTCGGAGCTTTGCAGACAGCTTGTAAGCCACAAGCCGAAGTGCCTGATTATATTTGATATTTATGAAAATAATGCATATGAAATCCAGCAGGAATTAAAGATGACCTACCCGGATGCCAATGTGGTAACACTGATTGGTTCTATCCGGAATATTTCCCGTCTGGAAAGCGTTTTTGCACAGTACCGTCCGGAAATTGTATATCATGCGGCGGCACATAAGCATGTACCGCTGATGGAAGACAGTCCGAATGAAGCCGTTAAGAATAATGTTGTCGGCACATGGAATGTTGCGAAAATGGCGGACAAGTACGGTGTCGGCAAGTTTGTAATGATTTCTACGGATAAGGCGGTCAACCCGACCAATGTCATGGGGGCAACCAAGAGAATCTGTGAAATGATTATCCAGTCGTACAACGAGCGTTCACAGACGGATTTTGTAGCCGTGCGTTTCGGCAATGTACTCGGAAGCAACGGTTCGGTCATTCCGCTGTTTAAAAAGCAGATTGAAGCGGGCGGTCCGGTAACGGTCACAGACCCGAACATTATCCGTTATTTTATGACAATACCGGAGGCGGTTTCGCTTGTTTTACAGGCGGGCGCTTACGCAAAGGGCGGAGAGATTTTTATTCTGGATATGGGAGAGCCGGTCAAAATCGATGATCTGGCAAAGAACCTGATCCGATTATCCGGCTATACGTTAGGCGTCAACATGGAGATTAAGTATACGGGACTGCGTCCGGGTGAAAAGCTCTATGAAGAACTGCTGATGAAAGAAGAAGGTCTGCAGGATACCGCCAATAAGCTGATTCATATCGGCAAGCCGATTGAATTTGACAAAGAACATTTCTTTGAGCATCTGGAAGAATTAAAAGAAGAAGCTTATGCAGAAACGGGAGATATCCGCACACTGATACAAAAAGTGGCGCCGACATATCACCCAAAAGAAAACTAGAAACAAGGAATTAAAAATTTATGGGACAGTATTATGCAATCAATGGCAGCTTTCTGCTGGAACCCGCACTGGGCGTACAGCGGTATGCGGCGGAGATTCTAAAGCAGATGAATAAAATGGCTCCGGCATATAAGGAGTGCCTGCGGCTGGTGCTGGTGCTGCCTGAAACACCGCGCATTGAGGAAATCCGCCGGGAATTTTCAAATATTGAAGTACGCTGTGCGGGAAAAAGCAGGCGTGTAAAAGTGTGGGAGCAGGTCTGTTTTGCCCGTTTTTTAAAAAAAGAGAAGGCAAAGGGAATCTGCCTGTGCAATACCGTGCCGTTGTTTTCAAAGGGCGGGCTGGTCTGTGTCCACGATATTGTCTTTAAGACACACCCGGAATATTTTAAAGAGCCGGGTGCATGGCATGAAATTTTATACCGTAAATGGATGTATACACACGCATTTCATAAGGCAGATATCATTGTGACGGTCAGTGAGACGTCCAAAAAAGAAATTTTAGAGCAGTACAGGGTGCATGCAGGACAGATTTATGTGGCAGGGAACGGCTGGCAGCATATGGACCGTAAAGATACGGATGAAACCATTTTCCAGAAGTATCCTAAGCTTACGAAAGGGGCGTATTACTATTATCTGGCATCGCTTGCACCGAATAAAAATCTGTCATGGATTTTAAAAAATGCCGCAGGAAATCCGGATAAAATCTATGTGCTTTCGGGAAAACCGCTGGGCGATGATTCCGGGGTGGAAAAACTGGATAATGTCATCTGCACGGGCTATGTGTCCGACAGCGAAGCGCGGGCGCTGATGCAATACTGCCGGGCGTTTTTATTTCCTTCTACGTATGAAGGCTTTGGCATACCACCGATGGAAGCACTGTGCATGGGGGCGCCGGTGGTGCTTGGCGATATTCCGGTGCTGCATGAGATTTACGGAAATGCGGCGTATTACGTGGACTGTGACAATGCGGACATCAGCATTGAACAGCTGTTAAAAGAAGGCGGCAGGGAAGCGCCGGAAACGGTATTATCCCGGTATTCGTGGGAAAAATCCGCACGGATTATGATGGAAGCTTTGACAAAATAGTGTAAAACGAGTATAGTGATACTGTTTGATAAAAAGTTACAGCTGGAGAATAAATACACCGAAAACGGTTATCATAAAAACAACGATAAAAAAGCCGCACAGACGGCAGAATGGATAGAATATGAAGATTGCAGTAGATGCCCGTACATTAGGCAGCAGACCTAGTGGTGTGGGGATGTATCTGAATGATTTCTTAAAGGTTCTGATGAAATACCGGGAATTTGAGTTTGTACTGCTTTCCGATGTGGCAGAAAGCGAGTACATCCGATATTTTATGGAAAAGGGAATCCCTGTAATTACACAGGGAAAAGCCGTATACCGCAGTGCGGGCGTGTATTCCTACTTTTCATTTATTCAGAAACAGTTAAATGAAATTCAGCCGGATTTATTCTGGGAGGTCAATACCATTATCCCAATCCGCTTAAAAGGAAATTTTAAAACCATGATTACAATTCATGATATGTTTCCGATTGAATATGTCGAATATTTTGGCATTGTTTACAGCCTGTATTTTAAACATAATCTTGCAAAGACATTAAGAAATACGGATATGATTCTGTACAATTCAATACAGACGAAAAAGACAACAGAAAAGCTTTTTCCGGCGGCACGAAAAATTGCAAACTGCAATGCCTACATCATTGCCAATCCGTTAAAGGACACATGGGAAACAACGGATAAAGGTTACTTTTTATATGTAGGCAATATGGAAAAGCGAAAAGGCGTGGATCTCTTATTAAAGGGCTACCGCAGATACCGGGAGCTTGGCGGCACAAAGGAGCTGATTCTTGCAGGGAAAATGCAGGAAGACGATATTGACAGTCTGTTAAAGCAAACCATGGCACAGACAAAGGGCATTACGTATCTGGATTATGTGACCCATGATAAAAAACATCAGCTGTTTGCAGACTGCTCCTGCTTTGTATTTCCGTCTAAGGCGGAGGGCTTTGGCATGCCGTTAATTGAAGTCATGAAGTTTGGAAAGCCGATGATTGTGGGCAATCTCGATATTTATGATGAAATTATCGGACAGCATGGAGACCGTTTTGATTTAAACGGCACCGAACAGCACCAGATTGACAATCTGGCAGAAAAAATGCTGCATTTTAACAGCAATGTCGATGAAGAAGCCTATAAAGAGATTATTGCAAAATATGCACCGGAGAAGCTTGGCAGAATCGTCCGGGATTTTATTTTAACGATACAGAAAGGTTGAACCGTTTATGAGTCTTTCAAAAGCAGCATTAAACATGGCGGAAGCCCTGCGTCCGGTGCTGGTAAAGCTGATACCGCAGAAAATGCTGAGTGCAGTTAAAGCAAAAGTCATCGAAAAAGGTGCAAAAGACCTTGAAAAAACAGAGATTACACCATTTGAGCCGCAGGCACACAAAAAGGGCATCAACCTGATTGGCAGCATCAAAAGCGATACGGGATTGGGACAGAGTATGCGCCTGGTCGCTGAAATTTTAGAAAACAGCACATGGGATTATACAGTGTATGATTATTTTGTGCCGCCGGGGGGCAGCAGAACCAACGAAGCTTTTGACGGTAAAATTACGCAGACCGGTCCGTATAATATCAATCTGATTCACGTTAATCCGAGTGAACTGCCGCTTGCCTTTATGGACGTGGGTAAGAATCAATGGGATACGCGCTACAATATCGGATACTGGCTGTGGGAATTAGAGGAGTTTCCAAAGGAGTGGCTTCCGGCATTTCATCTGCTCGATGAAGTGTGGACACCGTCCGAGTTTATTTCGCAAAACTTAAGAAAATATACAGATAAGCCGGTCTATACCCTGCCCTACAGTGTTACGGCACCGGCAGATGCGGCATATGACAGGGATTATTTTCATCTGCCAAAAGACCGCTTTTTATTTCTGATGATGTATGACAGCGGGAGCGGCATGGTGCGTAAAAATCCGCTGGGTGCGATTGAAGCATTTAAACAGGCATTTGACAGGGAAAATAAACAGGTCGGGCTGGTCATTAAAATGAACCGCTCGGAACAAAGCGAAAAAGATATTGAGAATATCCGCACAAAACTTGACGGATATGATAATATATATTTTATATGCGAAACACTGCCTAAAACGGCAGTCAACAGCCTGACGGCGTGTGTGGATGTTTTTGTATCCTTACACCGGGCAGAGGGCTTCGGACTGGTCATGGCAGAGGCGATGCTGCTTGGCACGCCGGTCATTGCAACAAACTGGTCTGCCAATACGGAATTTATGAACCGGGAATCCGCCTGTATGGTAGATTACAAAAAAACGGCAATAGAACAGGATATCCCGCCGTTTAAAAAGGGGTATCACTGGGCGGAAGCCGATGTGGCACAGGCGGCGGCTTATATGAAGCGGCTTTGTGAAGATTCTGCATTTTATGAGCAGAAAAAAGCGGCGGCAGGGGCATATATCCGGGAAAAGACCAAAATGCAGCATTCTGTCAGTCTGTTAGAGGACAGACTGGGAAAAATATTGGAGGAAAGAAAGTGAAGCAGTTAAGAGAATTATATGAATACAGGGAAATGATTTTCAGTCTTGTCAAAAAAGATTTACGCGGCAGATATAAAGGCTCTGTATTGGGATTTTTGTGGACATTTATCAATCCGTTATTACAGCTTGTCGTGTTTACCCTTGTGTTTTCGGTTATCATGAAAGCAGGCTATGAACAGTATTATATGTTCTTATTTGTGGCACTTGTTCCATGGATGTTTTTTGCTTCCAGTGTACAGGACGGTTCAACGAGCATTTTAAGGGAAAAGGATATGGTCAAAAAAATCTATTTCCCGCGTGAGGTACTGCCGATTGCAACGGTAACGAGCGGCTTTGTCAATATGCTTTTAACCTTTATTGTTATTTTTGCAGCACTGCTTGTTAGCGGAAGAAAAGTGCAGTTTCTGGGACTTGCCTGCCTTCCGGTCGTTATGATTGTAGAATACATACTGTGTCTTGGCATTGCATTAATTGTTGCATCCCTGACCGTGTATCTGCGTGATTTACAGTATATTCTCGGTATTTTAGTGATGGCGTTACAGTATATGACACCGGTGATGTACGGAAGCGATATGGTTCCGGACTGGGCAATGCCGATTTTCAGACTCAATCCGATGACACCGGTGATAGAAATTTATCGTGATATTTTATACTACGGCAATGTGCCGCAGATGTCATCTTTACTGCTTGCACTATTTATCGGTATTGTATTTATTATTGTAGGCGAATTGTTATTTAAGAAGCTGCAAAAGGGCTTTGCAGAGAATTTCTAATAGAGAAAGGCTGTTTTTGGATATGAAAAATGAGGAAAATGCAATCGAGGTAAGGGACGTTACCAAGACCTTTAAAGTGTATTATGATAAAGGAACGGAATTAAAGGAAAAACTGTTGTTCTGGAAGCGCAACCGCTACGAAAACCGTGTGGTTTTAGACCATATCAGTTTTGAGGTCAAAAAAGGCGAAGCCATCGGACTTGTCGGTAAAAACGGTTGTGGAAAGAGTACAACCTTAAAAATGCTTACAAGGATTATCTATCCGAACTCCGGTGAAATCGAAATGTGTGGACGGGTATCAAGCTTAATCGAACTGGGTGCCGGTTTCCATCCGGATATGAGCGGCAGGGAAAACATTTACACCAATGCGGCAATTTTCGGACTGACAAAGAAAGAAATTGATGAGCGTCTAGAGGAAATCATCGCATTTTCTGAGCTGGAGGAATTTATCGATAATCCGGTAAGGACCTATTCCTCCGGGATGTATACACGACTGGCATTTTCTGTTGCGATTAATGTTGATGCGGATATTCTGCTGATTGATGAAATCCTTGCCGTAGGGGATGCCAATTTCCAGGCAAAGTGTTTTAATAAATTAAGAGAAATTAAGGCAAGCGGCACAACGATTGTGATTGTATCCCATTCTCTCGGACAGATTGAGCAGATTTGTGACCGTTCAATCTGGATATGCGAAGGTAAAATTGCAATGGAAGGAAGACCAAAGGAAGTCCATCTGGAATATCTGGATTATATGAATACCCAGAGAATCGACCAGCAGGAAAAAGAACGGTTACGCCTTCAGAAGCTGGAATTACAGAATATGCAGGCAGAAGAAGAAAAAAAGCGCAAGGCAAAAATGAAGCGTTACGGTTCGGAAGATGCCAAGTTTACACAGATTAAGATGTTAGATGCCGACGGAAAAGAGCAGACGACGTTTCGTACCGGTGAAAAAATGGTGCTGGATTTAAGCTATCACGTAGAAAAGAAAGTAACGGATGCCGTATTCGGCTACGGGATTTTCAGAAGTGACGGACTCTGGGTTTACGGAACCAATACCCGTATTGACCGCGTAGACAATTTTGATATTGATAAGGATGGCAGGTTTGTCATTACCATGCCGGAACTCAATCTCATTCCGGGACAGTACTGGCTGGATATTACGATTGAATACGGAGAAGGCAATCCGGTGGATTACTATAAAGAAGCCCTCAAATTTGAAGTGGTATCGAATATGACGGACGTGGGTGTCGCAAGAATCGCGCATTCATGGGAACTTGAGATTTAAGGATAGAGGAGAGAACAATGGAACAGGAACAGATTAATATTGAGGATATTATGCAGGAAATCCGTGCGGAAATCCGTGCAAAGGGATATGAAGACAATGAAATTCCGTTTAGCGATATTGCCTGTCTGGTAGGCGGTACGGAAGTGCCGTTTGACCTGAAGGATTACTTAGACGATATTTCTATGATGGATGAGAGCAGAACCGTGCTTGCATACCGTGACATTTCATCGACACGTAAAGGGGTAGGCAAACTCATTACCTTTGTCAAAAAGGTGATCCGTAAGATGGTATGCTTCTATGTAGAACCGCTTGTAGACGACCAGAACCGCTTTAATGAACTGACAACAAGGGTTGTGGCACAGACGGTCCGCAGATACAATGATGATGATGCGCGTATTGAGGAACTTGAGAAGAAGATTTATAAGTGCGAGCGCCGTATCCGTGAACTCGAAGAAGAATTAAAAAAGAATCAGGCGTAAATGTTTAAGAATGAGGATTAGGAGGATTTACCGTGAAAATCTATCAGCTCCTTCCGACGCTTGCATTTGGGGACGCAGTCAGCAATGATGCCCTTGCGTTGGAAAAAGTGATTCGGGAAATGGGATATAAAACCGAAATCTTTGCAGAAAGCATTGATGCGCGCCTGCCAAAGGGCAGTGCAAAGTTTGTGGAAAAGCTGCCGAGGCTGAATGAAAAGGATATCATTTTATATCACTTATCTACCGGAACAAAGTTAAATTACCGGCTGGCACAGATGCACTGCAGAAAAGTTATGGTGTATCACAATATTACGCCGCCGCAGTTTTTTGAAGAATACAGTGTCAAGGCGGCGCAGCTGTGCCAGAACGGATTAGAAGGTGCCTCTTATCTTGCCGATAAGGTGGATTACTGCCTTGCCGTGTCAGAATACAACAAACAGGATTTAATCCGTATGGGATACACCTGTCCGATTGATGTCCTGCCGATCCTGATACCGTTTGATGATTACGCAAAGACACCGTCACAGCAGGTTATTGACCGCTACAGTGACGGTTATACCAATCTTATTTTTACGGGAAGAATTGCACCGAATAAGCGTCAGGAGGATGTCATCCGTGCATTTTACGACTATAAAAAGTTTTATAACCCGAAATCCCGCCTGATACTGGTGGGCGGACATAACGGCATGGAGCGGTATTACCACCGCTTAAAAAGTTACATTAATGCACTGGAACTGGAAGATGTGGTATTTCCGGGACATATTAAATTTGATGAAATCCTCGCATATTATAAAATTGCAGACGTCTTTTTATGCCAGAGCGAGCATGAGGGCTTCTGCGTGCCGCTTGTAGAAGCGATGTATTTTGATGTGCCGGTTGTGGCATACGATTCCTCGGCGATTGCAGGTACGCTCGGCGGGGGCGGATTTTTATTAAAGGATAAAAATCCAGTAGAAACGGCAGGTGTGATTAACCGTGTTGTGACCGATGAAGCACTGCGGACACAGATCATCAAAAATCAGCAGGCAAGACTTGCCGATTTTGACCACAAGGTAATTGAGGCGCAGTTTAAGACGTATCTGGATACGTTTATAAACGGCGGACGGAAAGGATAAGTCATGAAAAGAAAACTGGCATTTGTTGTCCAGCGCTACGGTCTGGAAGTAAACGGCGGCGCGGAGCTGCTTTCCAGACAGCTTGTTGAACATTTACAGCAGCAGTACGATATTGAAGTGCTGACAACCAAAGCAATTGAATATACAACATGGAAAAATGAATATACCAACGATGTGGATGTGATTAACGGTGTGACCGTCAGACGTTTCGGTGTGGACAAGCCGCGTGATTTAAACCGGTTCGGTAAATTTTCAGGAAAAGTCATCGGCAATCCGGAGCATACCATGGAGCAGGAAGAACAGTGGTTTGAAATGCAGGGACCGCATGTACCGGAACTGATTGATTACATCAAAGACCATGCAGATGATTATGAAGCATTCATTTTTATGACCTATCTGTATTATACAACCGTTAAGGGACTGCCGCTTGTTAAAGATAAGGCAATCTTAATTTCAACGGCGCATGATGAGCCGCCGATTTACTTAAAGACATTTGATACACTGTTTCAGATGCCGAAGGCACTTTTCTATCTGACCGTGGAGGAAAAGAAGTTTGTGGAACGCAAATTCCGCAATGAGCGCATTATCAACAATGACGGCTACGGCGGAAGCGGCGTGGAAGTGCCGGATACGATTGATTCACAGTTCTGTAAAAATAAATACGGTATTGACAATTACATGGTTTATGCCGGAAGAATTGATGAAGCGAAGGGCTGTAAGGAATTATTTGACTATTTCCTGCGCTATAAAAAGGAAAATCAGAACGATTTAAAGCTTGTCATGATGGGAAAACCGGTTATTCCGATTCCAAAAAGTGACGATATTGTAAGCCTTGGCTTTGTGAGCGACCAGGAAAAGTTCGATGTCATGTCCGGGGCGAAGTTTCTGATTATGCCGTCACCGTTTGAAAGTCTTTCCATTGTGGTACTGGAGGCGATGACACTTTCCGTTCCGGTTGTGGTAAACGGCAGATGTGACGTCTTAAAGGGTCACTGTGTCCGCAGTAACGGCGGACTGTATTATAAGTCTTACTATGAATTTGAAGGGTGTGTAAACTACATGCTGACGCACCCGGATACGGCGGCAGGCATGGGTGCAAACGGAAGGAAATATGTCGATGCCAACTATACATGGGAAAAGATAACGGACAGATTTATTGATATTGTAGAAAGGGTTTGCAATTAGTGTAAAAAATCACACTGATGTTGCTCAGAAACAGAGGTAGTATGAAAAGAATTGCATTTGTGGCGCCTTGGTACGGGGATAATATTCCGGGCGGTGCTGAGGCGGCATTGCGGGGCATAACAGATCATTTATTTGCAGCGGGCATGGATATTGAAATCCTGACAACGACTGTGGAAAAATTTACGGCAGACTGGAATAAGGATTTTTATAAGCCGGGCAGTTATACGAGCAAGAACGGAATCCCAATCCGCCGTTTTAAAATCAGAAAGCGCAATACGGCGGCATTTGATGCGGTCAATGCAAAGCTGATACAAAAAAGCGGACTGACATTGGAAGAAGAAAATACGTTTCACAAAGAAATGATTAACAGCCCGGATTTGTATGACTATATCCGTGAGAACAGAGCGCAGTACAGCTGCTTTGTTTTTATTCCTTACATGTTTGGTACAACGTACTGGGGTGTGCAGGCATGTCCCGGACAGGCGGTGCTGATTCCGTGTTTTCACGATGAAAGCTATGCACATATGAAGACTTTCCGTACCGTTTATTCGGAAGTGGCGGGGATGCTTTTTAACGCACAGCCGGAGCAGGATTTAACGGAGCATCTGTGTGATACGAGCCGCATGAAGACGGAAGTCATGGGGCTGGGCATGGATACGAAGCTGACTTATGATGCGGATCGTTTCCGTAAAAAATACAATATTAACGACCCGTTTATTTTATATGCGGGACGTAAAGATAAGGGTAAAAATATCGACACACTGGTACAGTATTTTAAGCGCTACAAACAGAATGAGCAGGATAACTTAAAGCTGGTGTTAATCGGCGGCGGGGAGCTTGAAATCCCGACGGAAATTAAAAACGATGTCTATGACTTAGGCTTTGTGGATTTACAGGATAAATATGATGCGTACGGTGCAGCCACACTGCTTTGCCAGCCTTCTAAAAATGAAAGCTTTTCCTTTGTGATCATGGAAAGCTGGCTGTGCAGACGTCCGGTACTCGTACACGAAGGCTGTGCGGTTACGAAAAATTTTGTAAGCTGCTGCAACGGAGGACTGTATTTCGGCAATTATTATGATTTTCAGGAAACTGTAAAATATATTTTAAATCACCCGGATATCGCTGATATCATGGCAAAGAACGGACACGACTATGTGTGTGATAATTTTGCCTGGGATATCATGGTGGAAAAATATAAGCGCTTTTTTAAAGAATTAGAGGAGCAGCATGCGAAGTAAAAAGAAGTATTTGATTGACGGAAGATTTCTGAATTCAATGACAACAGGGATTGACCGGTATGCGTATCAGCTGTTGGCGTGTCTGGATAAAATCTGTAAAGGATTAGATATTGCCATTTTAGTTCCGGCAAATGCAAAGGAAATTCCTGAGTATAAAAATATCCGTGTGATTGTTAAAAAACGTACACGCTTCTGGACACAGCTGGTATTTGGCCCGTATGCACGGCTGCATGGCAGGATACCGGTCAATCTGTGCAACGAGGCTTCGGTGCTTGCACCGAAGGGCATTGTCTGTCTGCACGATGTCTGTTATGCGGAATCTGAAAAAATGTATCCGTTTCTGACAGAATTTCCGAAAGAGGAACGGGACTGGTTTTTAAAGATTTATCAGAGAATCTGTAAAAAAGCGGACAGGCTGGTTACGGTATCCGAGTTTTCTAAGCAGCGGATTCATGCACTGTTAGGCGTGCCAGACGAAAAGATTGCGGTAATTGGCAACGGCTGGCAGCATTTTAACGGCGTTACGCCGGATATGCGCATTTTTGAACAATATCCGCAGCTTAAAAGAAAAAAATATTTTTTTACACTGACTTCCGTCAACCGTAATAAAAATCTTGACTGGGTTTTAAAGGCGGCTGAAAATAACCCGCAGGCGCAGTTTGCGGCGGCGGGCAGGAAACTGGACAGCGCCGTGGATTTTTCGCAGTATCCGAATGTGACATATGTTGCAGATGTTTCGGATTGTGAGATCAAAGCGCTGATGCAGGAAGCAAAAGCTTTTATTTTCCCATCTTTTTATGAGGGCTTTGGAATTCCGCCGTTAGAGGCGATGAGCGTGGGAACACCGGTCATTGTATCCCATGCGGCAAGCCTGCCGGAAATATTCGGTACGGCGGCGCATTATATAGAGCCGGATAATCCGAGGGTTGACATAGAAAAGCTGCTGGCACAGCCGGTATCGGAAAAAGACCCGGTGCTTGCACGTTACAGCTGGGAGAAATCAGCAGAACAGCTGCTGTCATTATTAAAGGAGAATTAAAACGAAAATGAAAAAGAGTATGCCATGGATCAGGTGTGCGGGATTTTTAGTGGGACTGGCGGTCATTCTTGGGATTTGTGACTTTTGCTTTGCACCGTCTGGTTATGTAAGGTTTATCCTGCATGAAGTGAACCGAAAAGATACGCAGTATGATACGATTATACTGGGTGCATCGCATGCACGAAGTGCAATTAATCCGGAATATCTGGATGAAGAACTGGGAACCAATACACTCAATCTTGCAATTCCAGGGGAAACGGTAAAAGATGCGTACTATCTGTTAAAAGATGCGTGTGAAAGCAATGATGTGAAGACGGTAATTATGGATGTGGATTACCAGTACTGGATGGATGAACAGCCGCAGGGCTATTTTACGGAACCGTTTATCTGTCAGAATATTACGAATTTAAAGGTAAAGACGGAATATCTGCTGGATAACTGGGATACGATTGATTTAAGAAATGTTCTGGTAAGACGGTTGAGCTGGGACTGCACATGGTCTTCCGTAAAGCAGAACATCAGTACGAAAATGACAGAAGCTTACCGTGAATATTCTATTGAAGCAGCAGGGGTTGACGGCAAAGTTGAAGGCGCAGACGGTCCGTATATCGGCAAGGGCTTCTTTTACCGTGACACTTTTGGCGGTAAACCGGGTGGTGCCGATTATATTGATTTGTGGGTCGGCCGTGATAACGCCGGTGTCGACGTAAATGTATCTGAGCAGTTTGGCTGGATTAACGATTACTGTAAGGAAAACGGAATTGAACTCATCTGCGTGACGTCACCGATTGCGCCGGCAGCGATGCAGAAACTTGGCATGGGTAAAGTACATGATACGCTGCAAAAAGCTTTTGATGAATTGGGGCTGAAGTATTATGACTTTAACAAGGCACTGATGAGTTTTGTCCCGAGAGATGATATTCACTACGGTGATCTTGAAGGCCATATGGGCGGTGCGCTTGCCAATACATATTCACAGGCGTTTGCTAAATTGTTAAAAGATGCACAAGACGGTGAAATTCAGGAATCGGATTATTTTTATGCATCCTTTGATGAAATGTATCAGACGATGAAAAGCGATTACACAAAAGCTACGGGACTTGAATGGGAGGGATATTAAAAATGTCATTTACAACACTTCATTTTTTTCTGTTTCTTGCAATGGGTGTGCTGATTTACTATCTGCTTCCAAAGAAGCTGCAGTGGGTATGGCTGCTCGTATTAAGTTATTTATATTACTTTACATTCAGTATTAAGACATCGGTCTTTTTGATATTTACAACGGTCGTCACGTATACGGGCGGCATCCTGTTGACCCGCATGAATGAAAGCAGTAAGGCCTATCTGGCAGCCAATAAGGAAACATTGGACCGTGCGGCAAAAAAAGCCTATAAAGAAAAGGTCAAGAAAAACAAACGCCGTGTCGTAGTGGCAATGCTTCTGCTGTGCTTCGGACTGCTTGGCGTTGTAAAATATTTAAATTTCGTGATTGAAAATATTGATGCACTGGTGCTGGCGGTCGGACACGGACAGTATTTTGAACCGGTCAGTATCATTTTACCGCTGGGAATTTCATTTTATACATTCCAGTCTATCAGTTATATTATTGACGTTTATCAGGGAAAATACAGTGCCGAAAAGAATATTTTTAAATATGCGCTGTTTGTATCCTTTTTCCCACAGCTGTTACAGGGTCCAATCGGACGCTTTGACAGACTGGCACACCAGCTTTATGAAGGACGTTCTTTTTCGTTAAAGGCGGCAGAGTTTGGTTTACAGCGGATACTTTGGGGCTGTTTTAAGAAAATGGTGCTGGCAGATCGTGTGGCAGGCTTTGTTACAACGGTATTCGGCAATTATACGGAATATGGCGGCTGGTATAATTTAGTGGCAGTCTTACTGTACTGTGTACAACTGTATGCGGACTTTTCCGGCGGAATTGATATTGTTATCGGTACGGCAGAGATTTTCGGTATCCGCATGGATGAAAACTTCCGTCAGCCGTTCTTTTCAAAATCCATCGGAGAATTCTGGAGAAGATGGCACATTACACTGGGGACATGGATGAAGGATTACATTTTCTATCCATTTTCTCTTTCAAAGCAGATGAACCGCTTCGGTAAGTGGAGTAAAAAGCATCTAGGCAATACCGTGGGAAAGGCAATGCCAATCTGTCTTGCCGACCTTTTGATTTTCTTCGTTGTCGGTATATGGCATGGCGCAGCATGGAAATATATCGCATACGGTATGTATAATGGTATTATTATTGCCGTAAGCAGTCTGTTAGAGCCACTGTATGCAAAGGGCTTTGAAAAGACAAAGATTCACAAAGAATCGAAGGCATGGACGGTGGTTCAGATTATAAGAACCTTTATCCTTGTCAATATCGGCTGGTATTTTGATATGGCGGTGTCATTTAGTGCGGCACTGGTCATGATGAAGGAAACCTTTACAAAAATGAGCATGAGCCAGTTTACCGGTACGGCATTTTTAGAACTTGGCATGGGAAGGAGAGATTTCCTGATTGTGCTGGCAGGCTGTATTATCATCTTTATTGTCAGTCTGCTTAAAGAACGCGGTGTGGCAGTCCGGGAGGCAATTGCGGCAAAGCCGCTCATTGTCCGCTGGGCAGTCTGGTATGCGTTTATTGTCATTATTTTTATTTTTGCCTATACAGGTGATGGTTCAGCATTTATTTACGCGAACTTCTGATACAATAATCCATAAGCGGAGGAGAGGCAGCCATGATACACATGAATTTGTATCATGGCTGCTTATTTTTATGTGTAACTTTGTAAACAAATGTACATAATGATATACGGACAAAGTGCAGGAATGGTTTGTATATAAATAAGAAATACACGCTTGTTGACAGGAAAAACAGAAAACGGTATAATTGACACCAAATTGAGAATGCCGCAGGAGCGGCAGAAATGGAGATCAGTGTGACAAAACCTTAAATCAAAGCTTTGTCACACAGCACTTTGTGCCGCAGGCGTCACAAAGTCGCTTTTTATCGCAGAGCCAAATAAGATTTGGCTCGCGATTCCTCCGGCATTAAAATGCCTGCGGAATGGAGATTAGTATGAAGAAAACAGCACTCATTATGGCAGGTGGCAAGGGTGAACGTTTCTGGCCGAGAAGCCGTGTAACACTTCCAAAGCAGTTTTTATCCCTGACGGACGACGGAAAGACCATGATTCAGCTGACAGTTGAGCGTATCCGCCCACTCGTAGAGCTTGAAGATGTTTATATAGCAACGAATAAGAATTATAAGGAGCTTGTAAAGCAGCAGCTTCCGGGTCTGCCGGAGGAAAACATCCTCTGTGAACCGGTTGGAAGAAATACAGCACCGTGTATCGGACTGGGTGCCGTTCATGTGGCAAAAAAATATGACGATGCCGTGATGATTGTATTACCGTCCGACCATCTGATTAAGCACAACGATATTTTTGCGGAAACTTTTACAAATGCGTGTGCGCTTGCAGAGGAAGGTGAAAATCTTGTAACCGTTGGTATCACACCGAACTATCCGGAAACAGGCTACGGTTATATCAAGTATGACAGCACTGCAAAGAATGGGGAGAGCTATCCGGTACAGCGATTTGTGGAAAAGCCGGATTTAGAAACCGCTAAGTCTTATCTGGCAGATGGCAGCTATCTTTGGAATTCAGGCATGTTTGTCTGGAGAGTGTCTACGATTTTAGACTGCTTCAAAAAGTATATGCCATCCACCCATGACGGTCTGTTAAAGATTAAAGAAGCCGTGGGAACACCGCAGGAAGATACTGTACTGGAAAAGGAATTCCCGAACCTGGAATCCCAGTCTGTCGATTACGGTATTATGGAAAAGGCAGAAAACATTTACACACTGGCAGGAAACTTCGGCTGGGATGATGTCGGTTCATGGCTGGCAGTCGGAAGAATCAAGCAGAATGACGAGAACGGCAATGTCGTCAATGGCAATGTTGTTACAGTCAATACGAAAAACTGTGTCATTGAAGGAGCTGACAAGCTCATTGCAACCGTAGGACTCCGGGATGTTGTGGTGGTGGATACAAAGGATGCCACGCTGATTACAACGAAGGAAAATGCCGGAGAAATCAAGCAGGTACTCGCAAAATTAAGAGAGTCCGGCAGAAATGAATATTTATAAAAATAAATAATTATCCAATAATAATAATTGTATAGGAGAAGAATAATGAAAAGCGCATTAATTACAGGAATCACAGGACAGGACGGGTCTTACCTTGCAGAACTTTTACTGGAAAAAGGTTATAAAGTATATGGTCTGATGAGAAGAAAGAGCGTAGTAGACTATGGTAATGTAGACCATATCAAGGATAAGATTCACTTTATCTATGCAGATATGCAGGATATTGTATCTTTAATCACAGCCATGAAGATTTCGCAGGCAGATGAAGTCTACAATCTGGCTGCACAGTCTTTCGTTGCAACTTCATGGGATACACCATGTACGACAGCAGACATTGATGCCATCGGTGTTACCAATATGCTTGAAGCAATCCGCATTGTAAAACCGGAAGCAAGATTTTATCAGGCTTCAACATCAGAAATGTTCGGTAAGGTACAGGCAATTCCACAGGACGAAACAACACCGTTTTATCCGAGAAGCCCATACGGCGTTGCAAAGCTTTACGGACACTGGATTACAAAGAATTACAGAGAAAGCTACGATATGTATGCCTGCTCAGGTATTCTTTTCAACCATGAAAGTGAAAGACGTGGTCTGGAATTCGTAACAAGAAAGATTACACATGCGGTTGCACGCATTAAGCTGGGCGTACAGGATCACGTAGAACTGGGAAATCTGGATGCAAAACGTGACTGGGGTCACTCAAAGGATTACGTGCGCGCAATGTGGCTGTTATTACAGCAGGATCATGCAGAAGATTACGTAATTGCAACCAATGAAACAAGAACGGTCCGTGAATTTGCACAAGCTGCATTCAAGGCAGCCGGCATTGAGGTGGAATTTGAAGGCGAAGGCGTGAATGAAATCGCAAAGGATAAGGCAACAGGAAAGGTTGTATTAAAGGTAAATCCGGATTTCTTCAGACCGGCAGAAGTAGAACTTTTAATTGGTAATCCTGCAAAGGCAGAAAAAGAACTTGGCTGGGAAAGAGAAATCAGTTTTAACGAACTGGTAGAACGCATGGTAAAGAATGACCTTGCAATCGTAGAAAAAGAAATCAAGTCAGCCAACTAAAATACATGCCAAATGGGAGAAAACTATGAAAGCATTGATTATCGGGGGCGGTGGATTCGTAGGCCCGTATCTGGTAAATCATCTTCATGATGATTTAGGATATGAGGTCGCCGTAACAAAGACCGCAAAAGAACAGCTTGCCCTTTCAAATGCAGTCGTCTATGATTGTGATATTCTGAATAAAAGTGAGATTACCGATGTGTTGGAAACAGTGCGCCCGGATTATATTTTTCATCTGGCGGCACAGTCTTCGGTATCGGTATCGTGGAAAAATCCGGCGCTGACCATTGATGTCAATATCAAGGGTGCGGTCAATATGCTGGATGCTGTCCGCGAACTGGATTATAAGCCGCGTGTACTGCTGATTGGTTCAGGAGAAGAATACGGACATATCCGGCAGGAAGAATGTCCGATTATTGAAGATACGGTGCTTCGTCCGGGAAATATCTACGCGGCAACAAAGTCCTGCCAGAATATGCTTGGCAGCATTTATGCGGCGGCATACCATATGGATGTCATGATGGTCCGTGCATTTAATCATATCGGTCCGAACCAGACACCGCTTTTTGTGGTTGCGGATTTCTGTAAACAGGTGGCAGAGATTGAAAAAGGAATCAAAGACCCGGTGATGTATGTCGGAAATCTTTCGGCAAAGCGTGATTTTACCGATGTGCGTGATGTTGTAAGAGCATACGCCCTACTGGTGCAGAAGGGAAAAGCCGGTGAAACCTATAATATCGGAACAGGACATGCACTGGCAATCCAGGAAATTTTAGACCGGATTATTTCATTATCGGATAAGGAAATTGAAGTCCGGGTAGATGCACAAAGACTGCGTCCGGTCGATGTGCCGATTATTGAACCGGATATTTCAAAGGTACATGACTGTACCGGCTGGAAACCACAGATTCCGCTGGAGCAGACCTTACGGGAAACGCTGGAATACTGGAGAGCGCAGGACTTATGTCAGAAGTAAAAGTTTTTAAATTTATAAAAAAAACAATTGCCAACGACATAAAGATATGATAAAATAACAAAATGTGAGCGATATGCTCACGTTTGGACGGATTCCCGAGTGGCCAAAGGGGACAGACTGTAAATCTGCTGGCGATGCCTTCGAAGGTTCGAATCCTTCTCCGTCCATTCTGTTTCATCTATATAAAAGAAACGGAGTAACAATCAGGCCGGCGTGGCGGAATTGGCAGACGCACAGGACTTAAAATCCTGCGGGACTTATACTCCCGTACCGGTTCGACCCCGGTCGCCGGCATATAAATTTTGGAAAAAGACTGTCGTTTATACGGCAGTCTTTTTTGTTTTAATAAAACGAAAAGGAACGAATCATTTTATGAAAAAAGAACAAGTATGGGAATTTGTGAAAAAATGGTATAAAGATGCGGCTGCACTCGTATTTATTACGTTGGCAGTTACTGTTTTGGTAGTGCATTTTCTGGGACTTCGAGGACAGGATTTAACATATCCGCTTGAATACAAGGGTGGTGATGAAATGTCAGCGCTTGTATCGGTAAGGCTGGTGCAGGAATCCGGATGGAATATCGGAACGGACAAACTGACAGCATTGGATGGGTATTATTATAATACCTCGGATGTCATTGCAGGTCTGCATAATGCAGATGTATTTTTTGAGAAATTATTTTTATGGATTACGGGCGGACAGGTTGCCAAAACGGTCAATCTTGTCTATTTATCCGCATTTTATATGATTGCCTATGTGGCATATTTTGTTCTCAGACAGCTCCGCATTAAAGAGTGGCTGTCAATAGGCGGGGCGCTCGTATATGCTTTCCTGCCGTTTATCTTTATCCGCGGCATCGGGCACATTGTATTGTCCTGCTACTATTTTGTTCCGCTTGCGGTATTAATGTGTATCTGGCTGTATGAAGATGAACGCTTTATGCTGCCGGGCAAGGGCTTTTTTAAGTATAAACGCAACTATGCGGGCTTTATCATGGCATTTTTAATTGCCAGCGAAGGCATTGGTTACTGGCAGATATTTGCATGCTTCTTTCTGATGGTGGCAATGCTTACGGCACTGCTCCGCACGAAAGACTGGAATTATTTGAAGCGCGGCTGTATCAGTATCCTCAGTGTGATTGTATGCGTTGTGATTTCCATTATCCCGGAAATTTTTTACAGGATTGTACATGGTGGAACAGGACTGGAAGGCAGAATCCGCAGTATTGCCGATTCTGAAACGTACTGTTTAAAGATTATCCAGCTGCTGCTTCCGGTAAACGGACACGGTATCAGACCGCTTGAAAAGCTGATTTATGCGTATAATGAATATGTACCGTGTGTCAATGAAAACTGGACGGCATACATCGGCATTGTCGGTGCGGTCGGATTTTTATTCCTGCTGGTATGGCTTTTTACAAGAAGAAAGAACGAAAGCACGCTTACAAAGCGCCTGACAGTACTTGCAGACCTCAATATCTGCGGGATTCTGCTGGCAACAATGGGTGGTTTCGGTTCTATCATATTTATGACGGGCATTGAAATTATCAGAGGATATAACAGAATCTCCGTATTTATCGGATTTTTTGCCATAACCGCGGTTTGCCTGCTTTTAAATGAGTGGGAAGGAAAGATTGCGAAAACCGTATGGAAATGTGTATACATGGGCGGAGTTGCCCTTGTGATGCTGTTTGCCATCTGGGAGCAGAATCCGTCCGTATCTTTTAATTTTGAAAGTAATAAAGAAGAATGGATAAGTGATGCGGATTTCTTTGCACGGGTGGATGCAGTCATGGATGAAGATGACAGTATATTCCAGCTTCCGTATGCAGAGTATCCGGAAGGGGATATTCAGAATGATATGGGACATTTATCACATTATATCGGATATCTTCATTCTGATAAGTTAAAATGGAGTTTTGGTACAACAGACGGAAGTGACACGGATATCTGGTATGAACAAACGGCTTCCCTGCCGGTTGATAAGATGATTCAGGAAATTTTATCAAAGGGTTTTGACGGTCTGTATATTAACCGCGATGCCTATGAAGAACCGGAGTGGACGGCGCTGGAAAAGAGCGTGCAGGAATATACCGGTGTGACACCGGTTGTAAGTAATGATGAAAGACTGGTTTTCTATAAATTAAGATAAATTTAAGAGAATATTGGAGGGTTTGACGTGAATAGTACAGCAGTGGTACTGATGATAATAACAGTGCTTACGTATGGAATTGTATGTATCGGAAAAAGAATGGAGCTGATGGATGCAGTCACCGTTTCTTTTGCAGTGCTGCTTGCAGGCTTTGGCATGTCAGGAGGAATTCTTGCCCTTTTCGGCGGATTTTCGCTCAATAAGACACTGGCGGTTTTATGGCTGTTGTCTGTTGTGGCGGCGGTAATCTGCCGGATTGCGGGAGGAAAACCAAATGTCTGTTTAAAGCAAACGGAAAGTATCGTCAGACCCTTTTTGCGTACATTCATTTTATTATGTCTGGCAGGTCTGGTGTATGTGGTTACAACGCATTTCCAACCGGAAGATGACGTCATGATTAATGCAGGCAAAGGGTTTGCACAGTATCTGTGGCTGGTATCCGGCATTGTGCTTGTGCTTGTGTGTGTGGCGGATATCCTGATACACTGCATGGGGTATATAAAAGCAGAAAAAACGGCACAGAAGATTTTGCCGGAACTTTTTGTGGCAGGAATGGTTATAACGGCAGCAGGCATCGTTATTGAGGCAGGCGTGCACAGTGGAATAGCAGGCATTTTGACGGCGGTGCTGCTGCTTGTGGCAGCCGGGGCAGCAGGCGTGGGACTTTCGATGCTTTATCAGCAGAGAGATTTTGCAGAACTTGTCCTGCTTGGTGTATCGGAAACAGTGCTTGCATATCTGCTTTCAGCAGGCATTTTAATCGGATTGAATATTTTTTCACTGGAAAGAGCGGCAGCGTTGACACTGGGATTTACAGTGGCAGCGGCGGGAGCGGCTTATGCATATAAAAAGACAAAGCCGTCCTGCACATTCCAGTGGAAGAAAAATCTTATAGGGATTGGCTTTTTGCTGACGGTGATACCGCTTGTGGGGACGACATTCGGAATGTTTGGCATGGGACAGGACGAAGGCGTTTATCAGGCAAAGGCAATCGGATATGTCTATGGTTATAATAATAATTTCATGACATTTGACGAGTACGGGGATTGTGTATCGGCATCGGATAAAAGTGATTACATGGCGGCAATCGGAAATCATCTGGAGGGATATAATTTTACGCTGGATGAAGAACAGGTGCAGGGCGTGGCACAAAATGATACAACCGGCAGTCTGCATGGGGTACATACATTCAGTGCGCTGCTTGCCGTATATGCAAGAGTTTGCGGCGTGGAGCATATGATGCAGCTGGGAACATGGATTCTGGCATTATCTGTATTTCTTTTATGGCTTGTGCTTGAAAATCTGGAAATAAAGACACTGTATAAAGCGATTGCACTCTTTTTATATGTGTTGTCACCACAGGTTTTGTGGCAGGCAAAAACCTCTCTTGTGGAAACAACGCTGGCATTTGTCATTTTAGCAATGCTTTATCTTTTAACAGACAAAAAGCATGAAGAATACCGCTGGCTCTTTTGCATACCGGTCGTTGTATTTGCATTTTTACATATTACAATTTATGTATTTATGCCGTTATTTGTGCTGATGGCATACGGATTATATTTTAAAACAGGCAGGAAAAGCTATATTGCCGGGGCAGTTGTCATGCTTGCCGGATATCTTGCAGGTTTTTTCATGATGCATGCAAGTTCGCTTACGTATGTGTATGGCAACTATGACCGTTTATATATCGGACCGGTAGGCCCGTCAAACCTCAAAGCCTTTGTAACGGCGGTGTCCGTGGCAGGAATCGTGTTTTCGCTGGTGCTTGGACTTCTTCCGGTAAAGAAAAACACAAAAGCGGTATCCGTAAATGCACAATCTATGCGGAAAGAGCAGAATCGGTTCAAGAATACCTGCTGGCGGATTTTTGTATGGGTATTTGCAGCGGCAGGACTCGCAGCATGCCTGCTGGTAATGAAAAAAAGTGCGTATCCGTCAGCCTATATGACAAGCTATGCGTATCTGTTAAGCAGTGGTATAATACTCATGCCGGTGATTTTTATCGCGGCCTTTTTACGTCCGTCATGGTTTAAAAAGAAGGATTCTATTGTACTTTTGACGGCAATGTTTTATTATTGTGTTATCATTTATTCAGCCGTATTTAAGAAAGAAATACTACATTATTATTACTATGGAAGATATATTGTGCCATATATAGCAGTAATCGTTGTACTGGGGGCGTATATATTGTCACGGACGGCGGAAAGTATGGCTCATATCCGGCTTTTAAGGGACGGATACGGTATGCTCTGTGCCGCGGCGGCGCTTGCGGTGGCAGCAGTTCTGATTCCGTATGCGGGGATTGTAGTGAACGGTCAGGATCAGACCCAGCTGCAGTGGAAAATTCTTACAGAGCTTGCAGAAACCGTAGATGAAAAAGACAGTGTGGTGGTACTTGGGGAAGAAGTCGTTCCACAGCTGATGGTTTCGTTAAAATATATGACAGACTGTCCGGTATATCCGTTAAAGGAAGATAAAGAAGCGGCAGCAGTGCAGTGTGCAAGGTTAAAAGACCGTTACAGCCATGTCTATGTAATCAGCGGAGAACCTGAATCCGGAGCGGTAGCGGATAGCGGGATGGACACCGTTTATCATAAAGATAATAAAATACAGATGGATGTAAAGATGCCGGAAGAACTGGACGGTATTGCAGCGTGGATTCCGTATGCACAGGAATTTGTAAGCAGCATACAGCCGGTGGCGGTATATGAATATATATCTGAATAACAGGGTATTGGAGAAGTATGTATCAGTTAAGGGGAAAATTATCAATTGTCATGCCGGCCTATAATGAGGAGGCACTGATTTATAACAGTATTATGCAGACACTATCCATCGTGGAGCAGTTTGCACCGGATTTGGAGATTATTGCCGTCAATGACGGCAGTAAGGATAAGACAAAGCAGGAAATTGAGCGTGCCATACGCGATGATGCGAAACAGCCGCACCCGGTTGTGCCGGGCATGCGGGTGTCCGGCACACGCATAAAGCTGGTGACATCCAATAAAAACCGTGGCAAGGGCAATGCCATTATTTCAGGAATCAGTCAGGCAGAGGGCGATTATATTGCGTTTGTGGATGCGGATTTAGAGTTAAATCCCGCACAGCTTGAGGGCTATTTAAAGAAAATGCAGGAAAGCGGAAGCGATGTTGTGATTGGATGTAAGTTCCACAAGGATTCTGAACTTCACTATCCGTTTGTACGCAAGGTGATAAGCCTTGGCTACTATATGATGCTTCTTGTGCTGTTTCATCTGAATGTGCGTGATACACAGACCGGATTAAAGGTTTTTAAGGCAGAGGCTGTAAAGCCGGTGGCACATCTGGTGCGGACGTCCGGGTTTGCATACGATATTGAACTTTTAGTAGCGGTTCACCGCAGAGGGTTTAAAATCGAGCAGATGCCGGTGAAGGTTGTCTATGTGCGGGATAAGAATACCCGAAGAATCGGGATGTCCGATATTGTAAAGGCATTCCGGGATACGTGGGCGATTTTCTACAGGGTATATTTTAAACATTATTACGATGAGCCGTCCGAATAAACGGCATTAAAAATGTGAATGTGGTGAGAATGATGAAAGAGGATGAACAAAAAAAAATACTGCTTAATTATATATATTTGAGCCGTCAGCATGCCGGGGGAAAAGACCAGGTTGCGATAAATCTGCTGGAAGGCATTTGTAAAAATAAAGACATGGGTGTGTGCGTTGTGCTGTGCTATGACTATGCAAAGGCTTATCTGGAGCAGATTGCACCCGGAGTGACGGTGATCACGGTAAAACCGCCGAAAAAAGAGTCGGAGCTTGTACGTCTGCTGGATATTGAGCGGGTAAATACATGGATTGTGCCGAAGGTCATCCGTAAATACAATATCGGTGTCGTTTTTCATGCCAGCTGTACCAACGGACTGAGAAAACTGAAGGTACCGACCGTCATGATTCCACACGATATTAAAGCGGTATCGCACCGGGTGATGGGCAGTGTGAAGGTGGCATGGTATAAATATCTGTTATACAAAGTCATGTATGCAGTGGATTTTAAGCACGCAGATAAAATTATTGCTATCAGTAAAGCAGACCGCTCGGAAATCCAGAATTATTATGCGCGGTATAAAGATAAGATTGTGCAGATTTATAATCCGATTAAGGTACATGTCAATGACGTGATTCCGCCGACACCAAAAAAAGGTGATATTGTTGCAATTAATCTGCAGTTTCACCATAAAAATATTATTACGCTGATTAAAGCATTTGAAATGATTGCAGACTGCATTGACAGGAATCTGGTGCTGGTGGGCAATGTGCCAAAGCGCGTAGCGTATTTAAAGGAGTATGTAGAGCAGCATAACCTGTCCGGGCGTGTCATTTTTACGGGTTTTGTGGACGGAAAGAAAAAAAGAGAGCTTCTGGTAAACAGCTGCCTGTATATTAATCCATCCCTGTTTGAGGGCTTTGGCATGACGGCGGTGGAAGCGATGATTTTAAAGGTGCCGACATTGCTGTCCAGAGTATCCGCAAATTATGAGGTGACAAAGGGACTGTGCCATTATTATGAACCGGCGGATGATGTGGAAGCACTTGCTGCAGCGATTCTGGCTTTTTTTAAAGAACCGGAAAACGGTGAGGCGCTTGAAGATAAAAGCAAGGAAATGCTGAAAATGTATGATTACCAGAAAATCGCGGCGCAGTATATGGAATTATTCAGGGAGTGTCTGTAAATATGAATGAAATCAAAGTAAGCATTATTACTCCATTATATAAAGGAACAGACTATATTCCGGGTCTGATGGCGATGATACGAAAAAATGCAGAGCTGCCTCCGGTTGCGCAAAAAGGTAAAAATGTGCCGAAGGCAAAACTGGAATTTATTCTGGTCAATGACAGTCCGGCAGACGGCTCTTTAGAGGAAGAAGAACTGATACGAAATTATGTACCTGACCAGGCTTTTGAACTGACTGCCGTTAACCACACGGAAAATCAAGGGATTCATGCGGCAAGACTGACAGGGCTTTCAAAAGCACAGGGAGAGTACATCTTATTTTTAGACCAGGACGATGCCATTTCAGACAGTGCGGTACGGACATTACTTACAGCGGCAGAGCAGACCCACGCAGATGTTGTGGCGGGCAATGGCTGCCGCTTATTTTTTACGCCGGAGCATATTTTAGAAAAACAGATTCCGATTTATGCCAAAAAGGCGGTACTAAAAGAAGTGGGGCATGAAAAAATGTATCTGTATGGCACAGATATGATATTTTCACCGGGACAGTGCCTGATCCGTAAAGCTGTGATACCCAGGGACTGGTGCAAACGCCGTCTTACCGTAAACGGCTGTGACGATTTTCTGCTGTGGCTGCTGATGTTTCACGAAAAAAGAAGCTTCTGTGCCATAGAGGATAAAATCTATATCCACAATGATACCGTAAACAGTTATTCATCATCGTATGAGGCAATGGAGCGTTCTTTTTATGCCGTCTGCGAATTTCTGGAACAGACAGACGGATATGATAAAAAGAAAATACAGATTCTGCGTCGCCGCTATGCGTTAAAATCAAAGCTAAAACAAAATGGAAGTAAACGGCAAAAAATAAATGTAGTACTGATGAATCTGGACATTCTTTATTATACTTTAAAATACAAAATAAAGGGATACTATTAAAAATAAAGAGATATCCTATAAAAATGCAAAGGGTTATCAAAGATTTGTATTGTGTAGATATTACAAATGTGTTACGATTAGGAATGGTTTATTACAAAGAATTAAAATTCTTGCAATATGAAAGGATAGAATCTTCATGAAAGAACGAATCAAAGACATTATTTCCTACAGCGATATGATAGGAAGTCTTGTGAAAAAGGACTTAAGAGGGAAATATAAGGGTTCCGTATTAGGATTTTTATGGACGTTTATCAATCCGCTTTGTCAGATTATAGTATATACAATTGTGTTTTCAGTGATTGTCCGAAGCAACCTGGACAAGTTTTATGTTTACATGATTGTGGGCATGATTCCGTGGCTGTTTTTTGATATGTCACTCCGCCAGGGGTCCGGCTGTGTACGGTATCAGGGGGATATGATTAAAAAAATCTATTTTCCGAGGGAAGTCCTTCCGGTTTCCTGTGTGACTTCTAATTTTATCAATATGCTGTTTTGTTTTGTCATTGTATTTGCTGTATTATTTATTTCAGGAATCGGTGTGCGCATAGAGGCACTGCTTTACCTGCCGCTTATTATGGCAATCGAATATCTGCTGTCACTGGGCTTTGCCCTGATTGTATCGGCAGGAACCGTATTTTTTAAGGATTTGGAACACATTACGACCGTTGTTTTAATGGCATGGATTTACGGAACACCGATTATGTATTCCCTGGAGATGATTCCGGCGAATATCAAGTGGCTGTTTAAGGTGAATCCGATGACTGCGGTTATTGAGTCTTATCACAGAATTTTATACTGGAAAGAGCTTCCATTAGGAAAAGATGTATTATATTCAGCCGTATTTGCGATTGTCATGGTGATTATCGGAGAACTCGTATTTGCCAAGCTGGATGATAATTTTGCGGAGGAATTATAATGAGTGAAATACAGTATTCCGTAGAAGTAAAAGATGTTGAAAAGCATTTTAAGGTTTATATGGACAAGGGAAGCACGCTCAAGGAACGTGCAATATTCCACAACAGAAACCGCCACGAAAACAGACAGATTCTAGACGGTATTTCCTTTGAGATTCCAAAGGGACAGGCAGTGGGACTGATTGGGCGTAACGGCTGCGGTAAAAGTACAACATTAAAGCTGCTCACAAAGATTTTAAAGCCGAATTCCGGTACGGTAAAGGTCGAAGGCAGGGTATCGAGCCTGATTGAACTGGGTGCGGGATTTCACCCGGATATGTCCGGCAGGGAAAACATTTATATTAACGCGACTATTTTCGGCCTGAAAAAAGAAGAAATTGACGAGCGGCTTGAAGAAATTATCCGCTTTTCGGAGCTTGAAGAATATATTGACAATCCGGTGCGTACCTATTCGTCCGGTATGTATATGCGTCTTGCATTTGCTGTTGCGATTAACGTCAATGCCGATGTACTGCTGATTGATGAAATCCTTGCCGTTGGTGACGTCAGCTTCCAGAAGAAGTGTTTTGAACGCTTAAAGGAGATTAAAGAGCAGGGAACGACCATTGTTATTGTATCACATTCCATGGAGCAGTTATACAGCATCTGTGACCGTTTAATCTGGCTGGAGGAAGGCAAAATCAAAGAGGACGGCAGTCCGAAGCTGATTGGCATGCATTATCTGGATTCGATGGAAGATGAGCGTATTGCAAGGCTGGCAGAGGAGAGCAAAGAAAAGCTTTCCGATGAAAGAGGACGCTCGATTCTTGAACTGACACAGAATGTCCACCCGGAAGCGCGCCGGGACGGAAGCCATGAGGTGCGGTTTACCAAAGTGGACTTATACGACAAAGACGGAAATCCATGCCAGACCTTTAGTACAGGCGATAAGGTTGTTTTAAAGTTTTCATATGCGACAGCCTTAAAAGGCATTGCCGTTAATTTCAATATGGATTTTGTCCGCGATAACTGGCAGTACTGCTACGGCAGCTGCTTTGCAAAGCCGGGAGATAATCTTCCGGTATTAGAGAAAGAAGGAACCGTTACATTTACGATTGAAAAGCTGATGCTGCTTCCGGGCAAGTATTATCTGGATATCGGTATCAACGGTGAACACGGAGAACTCTACGACAATGTCCGCAACATTATGCAGATTACGGTACGCGATTATGTCCACAATGAATTTGGACCGTGTACATTTGAACATGATTGGGAAATAGTGTAAAAAAACAAAGTGCTATAATGGCAGATGGAAAATAGGAAGTAAAATCCTCTGCTCCTGCCTGGGGCAGAATGTGAGTAAACTCACATGGCATTTTGCTTCACAAAACAAGGAGGTAAAATCCTCTGCTCCTGCTTGGGGGCAGTCGCATTTTGCTTCGCAAAACAAGGAGGATTAAAAAATGAAGTATGATTATTTAGTAGTAGGTGCAGGTCTTTACGGTGCAGTTTTTGCATATGAAGCCAAAAAGAAGGGAAAGACCTGTCTGGTGATTGATAAGAGAGACCATATTGCAGGTAACATTTACTGTGAAAATGTATCCGGCATTAATGTGCATAAATACGGTGCGCATATTTTTCATACATCTGATAAGAAAATCTGGGAATATGTTAATCAGTTTGCGGAATTTAACAACTATATCAACTCACCGGTAGCAAGATATAAGAATGAACTCTACAATCTGCCGTTTAACATGAATACCTTCAGCAAAATGTGGAATATTGCAACACCACAGGAAGCAAAGGACATTATTGCATCACAGATTGCAGACTTAAATATTACAGAGCCAAAGAACCTTGAAGAACAGGCACTTTCCTTAGTTGGAAAAGACGTTTATGAAAAGCTGATTAAGGGTTACACCGAAAAGCAGTGGGGACGTGACTGCAAGGATTTACCGTCCTTTATCATCAAGCGTCTGCCGCTTCGTTTTATCTATGATAACAACTACTTCAACGACAGATATCAGGGTATCCCGATTGGCGGTTACACAAAGATTGTAGAAAAGATGTTAGACGGCATTGAAGTCCGTTTAAATACGAATTACCTTGACAACAGAGAAGAATTTGATGCAATGGCAGATAAGATTGTATACACCGGTATGATTGACCAGTTCTATGATTATAAGCTGGGTGTACTTGAATACCGTTCCGTACGTTTTGAAACAGAAGAACTTCCGATGGAAAATTATCAGGGAAATGCCGTTGTCAACTACACAGAAAGAGAAGTGCCGTATACAAGAATTATTGAGCATAAGCACTTTGAATTCGGCAAGCAGCCGACAACCATTATTTCAAGAGAGTACTCAAGCGAATGGAAGAAGGGCGACGAGCCGTACTATCCGGTCAATAATGATAAGAACAATGCACTGTATCAGCAGTACAAGGAGCTTGCCGACAAGGAACACAAGGTCATCTTCGGCGGACGTCTTGGCGGATACAAGTACTACGATATGGATAAGGTGATTGCCGCAGCACTTGAAATGTGTGAAAAAGAACTGTAAATAAGGGAAAGATAAAGATAAATACTCTGTAAAAGAGTAGAATAGTTAGAATGGGAGAAATGAATTAAGATGAAGCTTCAGAAAATACTTTGGCCGACAGAGGGATTATGCACCGAGGAAAAATTATATCTGCACACCAATGTGATTGATGATGATTTTAACATCAACAGAGATGAGAATCATTTAAAAAGCGATTTAAACTTTATCAACCGCAGCAAAGTCTATATGATGCCGGGCGGAGGCTTTTCGCTGGATAAAGGCGGTAAAGTGGAATTTGATACGTATTTTAACGGCTTTTCTATTGAAAAGTGGAGAAAGTACACACAGGTAAAAGAAGTATCCATCAATCTGGAATTACAGGGTGATGTGCTGGTGACACTTTCAAGCAAGCTTTTCCTTCACGGTGAAGTTTTAAAGAAAGAGCTGGTAAGACAGGAAGTGCATACGACAGAGAGAAGCTTCTATTCATTCCCATTCGGCAATGAAGAAAAAGGCATGCTCTATTTTGAAGTGACTGCACTCTCAGACGGTGCTGCGCTTTACGGCGGTTACTACGAGGATACGGCGATTGAAAAGCCTGCAAGACAGCCTAAAATCGGGATTGATATCTGTACCTTTAAGCGTGAACGTTATATTGAAAAGAATATCGGACTGTTAAATGCGCATGTATTTAACAATCCGGACAGCCCGTTACAGGAACATCTCGAGGTTTTTGTATCCGATAACGGACAGACATTGGATATTGACAAGCTTGGCAGTGACAAGATTCATATTGTACGCAACAAAAATACCGGCGGTGCGGGCGGATTTACAAGAGGTCTTATGGAAATCTTAAAGAACGGCAATCCGCACGGCATTACCCATGCGCTGTTAATGGATGATGATATTACAATCGATACAGAATCCATTGAAAAGACCTATACGATTCTTTCGCTGTTAAAGGATGAATATGCCGATGCGTTTATCGGCGGTGCAATGCTTCGCATTGATAAGCCGAATATACAGGTGGAATCCGGCGCATCATGGAATGCCGGGAATTTGATTTCCAATAAGTCCAACTTAAACATGAATGTGACATGGGACTGCCTCTTTAATGAAATTGAAGAATATACGGAATTTAATGCATGGTGGTACTGCTGTTTCCCAATGGACGTTGTATCAGAGGAAAATCTGCCGCTGCCAATTTTTATCCGTGGCGATGACCTTGAATACGGCCTGCGCAACATGAAGCATCTGATTTTGATGAACGGTATCTGCGTATGGCATGAACCTTTTGAAAATAAATATTCTTCATTTTTGGAATACTACATTATCCGTAACAGACTGGTGGACAATACATTCCACTTCCCAGACTGGGGCAAGGCACAGTTAAAGAAGGCAGTCTGGGGACAGTGGCGCAGAGAGTGTAAGTTCTACCGCTATAAGAATGTGGATTTACATACCAGAGGTGTCAGGGATTTCTTAAAGGGTGTGGATTTCTTCTTAAGTACAGACGGTGAAAAACTGCACAAGGAAATTATGGCAGCAGGCTATAAGGCAGTGCCGATGGACCAGATTAGTGTGCCGTTCCACTATAAGACATACGAGGCATCCAGAACGACAAAGTTAAGCATACTGCACAATATCGTGCGTAAGCTGACCTTAAACGGTTATCTGCTTCCGGCGAAGCATATCCGTATTGTATCCATGGCACAGGTAACATTCCCGGCAGTATGGAGAGCAAAAAAGATTGTATTTTACGATGTAACAGCCAATAAAGCATTTGAATGTGAAAGAAGCTGGGGTCAGGCTGTTGCAAAGTTTTTCCAGGTACTGGGACTTACCATTCAGATTGACTTTAAATACAATAAAGCGAAAAAAGATTTCTTAAAGCGTGGAAATGAAATTAAAAACATTCAGTTCTGGAGTAAATACCTCGGACTGGATAAGCAGTAAAATGTCTGTGGTATGGAGGAGCAACATTGAAAAAGCGAAGGAATAAAAAGAGGATAATCATTGCGGCGGTGATTGTATACCTTGCGGTTATCGGCATTGTAGCAGTCTGGGAATCCGGCAGGCAAAAGCCGGCAAATCCCGATACTGCGGCGGCACAGGAGGAAGCTTATAACCGTAAGAAAGCAGTGATTGATGCACAGGAGAAAGCAGAGCAGCAGGCTTATGATAAAGCGGTACAGTTGCTGGATTATGACGTGGACAGTGCAGCAATGAAAATATCACCGGCAGATTGTTACAGCATTATGACAGCCAACAAGCTTCCGGCATTATCGAGAATGGCAGCAGAAGATTCAAAAAAATATATGGGGAATCTTCAGGTGTTACAAAAGATTGAAAAGCTCGGTATTGATACGGCGTCCTTTGAGACACCGGAACTCAACTGGAAAAATGTATACAACCGGGTTTCAGACACAATGCAGAAAGAAAATACATTTTCAGATAAAATTTCCTTTACAGGAAGCACAGCTTCCCAGTTAAATACCCTGATTGCACAGAGTACGGATGCATATATTACAATTGAGAGCAGTACGGTACGGATGGATGAACCAATCAGCATGAAATCCGGTATTGCGCTGGATGCAGCAGGAGTTACATTTACAGGAAGCACGGATGACCGCGTGGCACAGGCAGTAATTGCAGAAGACTGTACGAATTTTGCACTGTATAACCTGAATCTGACAGCGGGCTGTTATGAGTACGGTATTTATATTATCAGAAGCAATACATTTACAATCGAAAACTGTACCATTTCCAATGCTCTTTATAAGGGACTGGTTATGATGGGTGAAAACAAGAATTTCACAATCAGAAACAATACGGTTTCGTATAATGGTAACGGCGCAGTTTTTCTGAATGGAAATATCAGTAATGGTATTATTGCAGGAAATGATGTCGTTGATAATTACGGCACCAGAAACCTCACAGCCGGGATTGTAATGACTTCCATGGAAATTGACGATTATTATACGGCGTATAATGAGTTTAAAGATGAACATTTATATAACCTGTTAGATACGCCGCATGATATTGTGTTATATCAGAATAATGTAAAACATAATAATTCATCAGGTATTTATTCCGATGGGGCATATCAGATTTATATTGTTGAAAATATTATTTATCAGAATGATAAAGAGGGTATGTGTCTGGATTACGGTACATTCGGTGCGTATGTCAGCAACAATATTGTCAAAGAAAACGGCGGACGTCTAAGACAGTCCGATGAAGATTTAGAAGCGGACTTTGTAACGACGTTTGGACGTCTGTCAGATGGTTCGTCACCGGCAAAGCTTCCGGGCATTTCGATTGATAATTCGGCATATAATACGATTGTCAATAACAATGTTACGCAGAATTACGGAAGCGGTGTGAAGATGGTGCGTTCCGCATACCGCAATATTATTATGGAAAATTCTGTATCAGATAATAATAAAGGAAAAAGTGATGATTTCCATTTCTTTGGAATTGAAATTGGACATGAAAGTACGCCGGATGAACCGGTTAAAGGACTGGACTTTACAGCTTCCTATGAAAATATTGTATGCAGAAATATAGTGACGGGAAGCAATTATGCCGGTGTGTTTTTAGCAGTGGAATCTTATTGTAATGACGTATTTGACAATACGATTCTTGGCAGTGAGTGGTATGCAATTGAGTGCCACAGTAATATGTTTAACAGTATGCCAAACAATATTATGGACCAGGAGATCCTCAATTTGTATGCACGCTGATTACATAAAGGGAAAATGTAGATAGTGTTTGACGGGCATGGAAATTGCGATATTTCATGCGGAAAAGAGGTAAGATGAAAAAGACATTCGTAGGCGCAGTGGCTGCACTGTTGTTTATGTTTTGCTTTAGTTTGCATCCGGTAAGCGCGCAGGCGGCAGAACATATGCTCCAGATGGAAAATGATGAATGGGTATGTTATACCGCTGGACAGCGTGATAATTCTTATACCGGGATGGCTGTTAATGAATATGGCTGGTGGTATCTGACAGATGGTGAAATTGACTGGGATTATACCGGAATGGCATGTAATGAATACGGCTGGTGGTATATGAACAATGGTGCATTGGATTTATCCTATACGGGTATTGCTGATGTAAACGGTGAGCCGTGGTATGTAGTCAATGGCACAATTGATTTCAGTTACAACGGTATGGTAAATGCAAGCGGCAGCTGGTGGTATCTGAATCAGAATAAAGTAGATACAGATTTTACCGGTCTTGCATTAAATGAATACGGCTGGTGGTATATGAATGCCGGTGAAATTGATTTTTCATATACCGGACTTGGATATAATGAGTATGGCTGGTGGTATGTTGATAACGGTACTGTAGATTTATCGTATACAGGCATGGCACAGTTAGGATATGACTGGTGGTATGTGACAAATGGTGTCTTAGACAGAGATTATACCGGAATGACTGTTTATGATGGAAACTGGTACTATCTGATAAACGGTTTTCTTGACAGAAGCTATGAAGGCCTTGCAGATAACGAGTATGGCTGGTGGTATATTTCGAACGGAACAATTGACTTTACATATAATGGAATGGCAGCAAATGAGTATGGCTGGTGGTATGTAAGCAGCGGCGGAGTCGATGGCACTTTTACGGGTGTTGCTTCAAACAGCTATGGTTCATGGTATTTTGAAAACGGTACAATTAATTATAGTTATGACGGTGAATATACCTATGTAGGAATTACATATATTGTTAAAAATGGTCTGGCAACGCCGCTTCAGAAGTCATCCGTCGGAATTGATGTATCAAAGCACAACGGAGAAATTGACTGGGATGCCGTAAAAGCAGACGGGATTAAATTTGCCATTATCCGTGTCGGTTACGGAAATGATGATACAGATCAGGATGATGTATGGGCAGTACGCAATATGCAGGAATGCGAACGCGTAGGTATTCCGTATGGTGTATATCTGTATTCGTATGCAGTCAATGAAGATGAGGCAAACAGCGAAGCAAATCATATTTTAAGAATGTTACAGGGATTTAATCCGGTATTGGGTGTGTATATTGATATCGAAGATACAGAATATTATAACAAATATGATATTGATCCATACAGCTCAGAGGGCAGGGAACTGATTACCCGTATAGCAGTCACTGTAATGGACAGAGTCAGCCGCGCAGGTTATACTGCCGGTGTGTATGCTAACTGGAATTATTTCCAGAATGTATTGATCCAGAGTGAGATTCAGGCTTATAAGTGGCTCGCATGGTATCAAGAAGATACATCTGAGGTTCCGGAAGGTGACTGGATTATGTGGCAGTATACAAGCACCGGACATGTAAACGGTATAGAAGGTAATGTTGATATGAACTTCTGGTATGGATTTTAAAGATGGAAAAAACAAAACAAAGAATAAGCTGGATTGATGTTACAAAAGGAATTGCCATATATCTGGTGATTCTCGGACATTCGCTGATTGGCCTGAAGGTAAATGATTATATTTTTGCGTTTCATATGCCATTATTTTTCATTGCTTCAGGACTGTTATTCCGCGAAAAGAGTATCAAAAAAACCATTGCAGGCAATATTAAAAAACTGCTTGTCCCATATTATATTACGAGTGTATGTGTAATTCTTGGCAGGGCAGTCAGTGCGTACTTACAGGGCTGGACGGTTCAGAATATCCGGAATTTGTGCTTAAATACGATGATTGGTGCAGTTTTTGGATATGGTGTAGATGGAAGTAAATGGTTCTTTACAGTCTGGATGATCGGTGCAATCTGGTTTTTATGGGCATTTTTCTGGAGTGACATTATTATACATGTAGTATTTCGTTATACAAAGAACTGGCAGGAATGGCAGAGAGCGTTTTTAATCATAGGAATCTCGGCAGTTTCTTATATTGTAGGACAGTATATCTGGATTCCTACGAATTTAGATGTGGGTGGATTTGCAATTTTATTTGTTTATATCGGCTATCTGCTCCAAAAAATCCGGATATGGGAGCAGGGAAAGCTTCCGTGGATTTGCTGGATTCTTTGTGTAATTGTATGGGTCTATGCTTCCCATACGGGCGGGATTAATATGGTAATCCGTGCCGTGCCAAACTTCGTCGTTTTATTCGGTGCAGTTGCAGGAAGTGTCATGACGATGAAGCTTGCCATACAACTGGATAAAATTCCGGGAATCAGCAGATGCCTTTCCTGGTTTGGAAAGAACAGCATGAAAATCTTATGTGTGCATTTATTTGAAATATTGATTCTTTCGTGGGATTTTATAGAAGTGAAATGCCATGTGCCGGTTACAAGACTGACAACCATTATTTTAAGGACAATATTTATTGTGGTTGTTGTTTTATGTATCAACGGAGTGCAGGGCATATATAAGAAACAAAAGAAACAGAAGTAAAAAAGGGGCAGCGGCTTTACAATGATTGTAAAGCCGCTGCCCCTTTTTTAGTGCGCCCGATAATAAGCGCTGCGTTTTAAGGGAGCTAGTTTAAAGTAATATTGTTTTTTACAGTACTGCTCATAGATGAGAAATCTGCAGCGCCAAATGTATAGGCTGATGAGAACTTATTGTACATAATGACATTTTCACAAGAAGAACCACCGTTATTTGCAGTATCATCATCGGCAATAAATACACCAAAATCGTGTGAACCTGTTACGGTATTATTTAAAACAACATTCCAGTTGCTTCCTAAACCATCAATATAACCGAGGTTTTCGGTTTCAACAGCAAGCGGTTCAATATCAATACCGGAACTCTTTGCACCCATCTGGTTGTATGCATTATCCGTACAGATATTGTTTACGATAATATTACCCAGACCGGTACGAACCAGTTTAATACCGCTGCAGCTGTTGTTATAGACGTTATTGCTGTCAACAATATTGTAAATACCATTATCAATAGATACACCCGGGAGTCCGCCTGCAATACCGTTGTTTACAACTTCATTGTGGGCAAAGTAGTTGCCGATGCAGCCGCTGTCAAGGCATACGCCTTCAAGGATACTGTCACGCAGTGTATTATAAGTGATATATGTCTTATAAGAACCGATGCAGTATAAAGCTTCACCGCTGCAGCCTGAAATAACATTTCCGGTTACAATGATATCATGAGGACCGGTTGTTTCGTTATCAACACGGATCTGCTGACCGTTCTGCAGACAGCTGATTGCAATACCTGCAAAACCTTTTGCACCTGAAATACGGTTGCTGTCAATCAAAAGGTTTGAATGATTGCCATAAACGGCAATAGCGTCATCGCCGACATTGTTAATGGTGTTGCCGCGGATGATTCCGTTTACGGTTGAACCGTATTCGTCAGAAATCATGATACCGCTCTTAGTAGCATTATTTAATGTATTGTTTTCAAGCAGAATATTGTCAGCACTGAATACATTAATGCTGTTTACATAAGGAATATCGGTAGATAAATTCTTTACGCCGCAGTTTGTGGATGGAATTACACCATCTTTATACACATATAATACAACGCCGACATCAGGAGCTTCGGTATAACCGGCTTTCATAACAAGACGGTGGCCATTTCCATCTAAAATAGTATCAGATGGAACCATGATAATACCAAAAGAACCATTGGTGTTCTTATACACCTGAATGTCCTGTGTAAGCTGTACAATCTTTCCGGTGTTGTTTTGTAAGAACTGATTTAAATCGTCTACGTCAGTTCCGGTATACTGTACAGTCTGTGTAGGTAATCCGCTTAATGCACTCTGAATATTTGTATTCAATGAAGTCATATTGGCTTCCGGGTTCATAAGGTCAGAACGGGAAAGTCCTAATGTGTGTAATCTTGAAATAACCTGGATGCCGTTTAAGGAATCCAGCGCATTCAGTGCAGATAAATCGTATTTCACGCTGTAATCCGTTACAGAAGTATTCAGATCAGAAATTGAAATATTTTCTGCATTGCTGCTTAAGCCTGCATCAGATGTCATATAAGTCTGATGTGCGGCAGACTGGAAAACATATCCGTCAGAAGTCTTTGTTACCAGCCATTTTGCTTCTGCAGCGTCAGAAGATGCCGCAAAATCCATAGAACCATTACCGTTTGCTGCACAGAATCCGTTCTGTGTTAATGAATATACGGTATAAACGCCATTTCCTAAAGAAGAAATACGGTAATTGTTATTACCGAAAGAGTAAATACCGGTTGTTAAAGATTCCTGACCAAAAGATTTTGGTGTCAGAACAAAACGCTGGGCAGAAGTATCGTGTCCGATGGCCTGCTGCAGTGAAGTTCCGGAAGCAGCTGCACCGTTTAAAGTTAAGTACTGATAGCTGTTTGCGGAAATAAAACTGTAAGTACCGTTTGTGTTTTTCTGGATATACCATGTCTGGTCAATATTATCAGTACCCTGCGCCTGCATTACGGCAGTGCCGATAGAAATAGAACCCTTTGTATACACAAAACGCTGTGAATTGGCATTTTTAATTTTATAAAGACCCTTTGAAGAATCAATACAGTTGATATAGAATAACTGTTCAGAACCTTCAGAAGCGTCAGCCAGTGTCATCGGTGTATCGTCTTTTACAGAAGCATCCTTTGCAGAAAGCATCGCAGCTGTATTATCAGAAGCAGCGATGGTATAAGCACCGTCAGCAAGAATCTGTGTATACGGAGATACAAAGTTAAAGGTCTGTGTTCCTGCATTAGACCATAAAGCGGTTCCTACATTGGAATTATCCTCGCTGGTCATGTAGAATGTATAATCCGTACGCGCAATAGCAATCGTATATACACCTGTAGAAGTTTCAGTAACCGTCCAGTTCTTTGTTCCGTTTACGGAATCAGAAGTAACCTGTACATTGTCTGTAAAAGCATTGGTTCCCCAGCCGTGGTTGTAAGAATTAATCAGCCACTTGTGTGATGCATCATCTCCGTTGGCATCAATATAAGCAAGGGACATGAAACAGTAGGTTGAGCTGGCTTCATCTTTAACAACAAGGAATTTCTGGCTGTTCGCGCCGGTAATCTTAGACATTACCAGATTGTAGCCGCCTTCTGCAGTAGCGGATTCCTCTACTGTTAGGGCATAGTTTGGATTGCTGTTGCTGCGGATCATATACACGCCGCCGGTGAGTTCTCCTGTAGCAGCATTGCCGACACGGAAAATGTCTTCACGCGGAACGGCAAAACCGCCGGTAACATCATAAGTCATACCGTTAAAAGTGAATTCGCCGTTGAAATTAAAATCAATTACGCCGTTATTGTAGTACCAGTAACCGTATGCGTTACTGCCGATGCCGTGGAAACTTAAATCCAATGCACCGTTGGTGATATACCACCATCCGAAATCATTGGCAGCCATACCGGTGTAGTTCCAGTTTAAGGCACCGTTAGTCATATACCACCATCCAAAATCGTTGGCAGCCATACCGGTGTAATTCCAGTCTAGGGCACCGTTAGTGATGTACCACCATCCAAAATCATTGGCAGCCATACCGGTGTAATTCCAGTCTAAGGCACCGTTAGTCATATACCACCATCCGAAATCATTGGCAGCCATACCGGTGTAATTCCAGTCTAATACACCGTTGGTGATATACCACCATCCAAAATCGTTGGCAGCCATGCCGGTATAATTCCAGTCAATTGTACCACCGGAAACATACCACCATCCGAATTCGTTGGCAGCCATACCGGTATAATTCCAGTCTATTGTACCGTTGGATACGTACCACCAGCCAAAGTCATTCTGGGCAAGACCGGTATAGGACGTATCAACCATACCGTCTACATAGTAGTACCAGGTATTGTCCTCGGGATTCAGGTACAGCCAGCCGCCGCCGGCAGCCTGTGCAGTATTTGGTTTTGCAAAAAGGCAAAGCGCAAATACAAATGCAGCAATAAAAGCTGCACACATTTTTTGTACTGCTTTCTTCATAGAAATCCTCCTTTAGTAAATAAATTTATATTTTAAAAAACCGTCACCTGGCAGTTTTTAAAATAACAGATTGAAAAAATGTTTTTATGGCAATCCACAATACCAGCGTAGCACAAATACAGATCATACGCATTAAAAACTGCATAAAAACATCTGCATTCAAAAGAAGTCCTTCCCAGTGGATAAATTGAGCCTCAATACAGTGGATGCCTAAAACAGCAAGGCTGTTTCTGCCAAAAAACTTCAAAACCGCCGTCGGTATCGTGTAACGGCTGAGCATCTGACAGCACAGGCATAAAATGACCGTTCCGCATACTGCACCTGACAGACTAAGTGGAAAAAGCGGGTAGGAACGTATGGATAATTCAATTCCGCCCTTTTGTATCTGCAAAAGCCAGATACAGCCGGTCAGCACAATGCTTAAAGGATAGCGTTTTAAATACTGCCAGACAGAATATTTGTTTAAAAGATATCCGGCATAAATGAACGCAGCTGCGGTCATGGAAACATCAAAACTTTCCGGTAGAAATGCAACATGCGTGCCGATATACCAGCCGGTGATGGTGACGGCAGCCACCAGAATGCATGTAAGTGCTTCTTTTTCGCGTGAAAGCTTTAAAATGGCAATAAAAAGCATCCGGGCAAAGAAAAGGCAGATTACAAACCAGATAACAAATACACTGCCAATGTCCGTAAAAACAGAAGACGAATAACTCATGCCAAACAGTGCAATCTTTGCCTGCATACGTAACAGTGAAACGGTTGTATCCATGCTGATTCCGACATAAAGCCATTGGCGCCATACACGGACAAATGCAACCAGTACTTCAATGCCAAAGTAAGGCAGAAGAAGCCCTTTCCATGTGCTTTTAAAAAAGTGCTTCCAGGAACAGTTTTTGGTAAAATAGCCGCTTAACAGCATAAAAGCCGGCATATGGAAAGAAAATATAATCTGGCGGATATTGCTGTCAATTGGCATATGTGCATAAAGCATAAGCAGAATACAGGTGCCTTTTGCCATATCAACCCATTCTACGCGTTTGCTTACCGGAGCTGTACCGGATTCTGTGGTCAGTGTATTTTTTTCGTGTACGGCAGGATGCAGCCGCCGGAGTAAAAGGCATATCAGCAGTCCGCCGGTTATCAGCAGGATATGGATTACAAAAAATAGTACAGACTGTACATAAGTATTTGTTATCCGGTGTTCATTGAAGCAGGTCAGTAAAGAACTCCATGGAAAACAGTTCAGTTCGGTTAAATGCAGACAAAAAATAAGCATAAAGTGCGAACCAATCCGGTTTCCGAGGGCGGTTAACCGTGGACAGTGCTGCTCAATAAGCATTGCTGCATAAAAAAGAAAAATGCAGGCACAAAAAGCAGCCAGCCAGTCCCAGATGCCATAGCCGTAATTGTTATTTACCATGAATAACCTGCCGCCGCCTTTGGCGATGTATACCGCAGAAAGAATAAAACAGACAGCCGGAATAAAAGGTGCTTCTTTTAATCTGGCAAGGATATTCTTTTCGCGGAGCATAAAGCCGCAGAATACGAAAATGGTTCCTGTCATAGCAGTCTGGATACTATAAGGAAGCCAGAAAATCCGGCTGGTAGCAAAACCGGCAAGTGCAGTCAGCACAATGCTGATGACGGCATACCGGGTGCGCAGGCACAAATGTGTAATATTAACGGCAAAAAATAATGCCGGAAGAAAACACAGTGAACCGATCATGCGGATATATGCAGGTGTAAAGTAATCCACACCGGAGCCGTAAAAGGCTGCCCATACCCATAACAGCAGCTCATGAAAAGACTCTGTAAAACCGGACCCTGTAAAAAAAATACGGACTGCCATAATAGCAATAATGACCGCACAGGTAATAAAATACGGAATCATCAAAGTGCGGAAAGTATAAAGCAGTGTCTGCCGGGCATTTTTAATTTCTAAAAAATATCCACTGATAATAAACAAGACCGGAATATGAAAAGTGAAAATAATCCGGGTTATAATATCAGGACATAAATACCATTGACTGCCTACGATAATACATAAAATTGTAATGCCAGACACAATGTTAAAAAGTGGTTTTGAATCAAGCTTATCCATTGTAAATTTTCCTTTGCAGATATACTAAAATAATATTTATATTGTTATGTACAGTATACCGTAAAAACAAGGAATTCTCAAGAAAATTGACAGGTATTTACAGCGGATGTTGAACCGTAAACCGCGTTGTGTTATTATTTGCAGAATACGAAAGCCTTACGGGGAAGGAATTCGTATATTAAATTAAAATGCCTAAGCAGGAATTAAAAGAAGAAAGGAAAAGATACAAGTGAAAAAAATATTTCGAAAAAAGAAAGCAGTTGTATGGATTGCCGCAATAGCAGGGATGATAGCAGCATTTGGCTGTTTTACAGAAAAAGCGCAGGCAGCGGGATTTTCCGGCATGACCTTTTATCACCGCTTTTTGATTAACTGCTGGGGTGACTCGATGACAGCAGGACAGGGCGGAAGCGGTGTATCCTATCCGAGGGTTTTAAAAGAACTGACGGGATTTCCAGTCAATAATTTCGGTGTCAGCGGGGAAAACACTTATGAAATCGTAGAACGCAGTGCAGAATACGGAGATCAGTCCGGTGATATTATGATTATCGAGATGGGGGATAACGGAACATGGAGCAATATGGATGATTTAATTGAGCAGTATCAGAATATGCTTGATGAGGCAGGCTGTTCTAATTATATCATCATCAGCTCGACAGATGATCCCAATGATACCGACCAGATATGGGGAGAGAGCGATTATGAACCGGGGATGCAGGATACATGGTATGAGGCAGCATTAAAAGATGCATTTGGGGAACACGTGGTTACGGCAAGAAAGTATCTAATTGAAAACGGGCTTTCAATTAACGGACTGGATGAAACGGACGAGGACAGGGAACGTGCCGAAAAGGGGCTGATTTCGCTGCAGTTAAGAAATTACCGCATTGATAACACCCATCTGAACGGATATGGATACCGTGCGCAGGCATATGCCGTATATGAAAAAGGCATAGAACTGGGATACTGGTTTGCGAATGGCGGAGATGTTACTTCTGACAGCTGGGTAGTTGTAGAGGATGATGTCATTCAGGCAGATTACACAGGAATGGCATCCAATGAATACGGCTGGTGGTACTTTAATGATGGAACACTTGATTTAAGTTATACGGGAATGGCATCCAATGAATACGGCTGGTGGTACATGACCAATGGTGCCTTGGATTTAAGTTATACGGGAATGGCGTCTAATGAATACGGCTGGTGGTACATGACCAACGGAGCCTTGGATTTAAGTTATACGGGAATGGCATTGAATGAATACGGCTGGTGGTACATGACCAACGGAGCCTTGGATTTAAGTTATACGGGAATGGCATTGAATGAATACGGCTGGTGGTACATGACCAACGGCGCACTGGATTTAAGTTATACAGGAATGGCATTAAATGAATACGGCTGGTGGTACTTTAACAATGGGCTGCTTGACTTAAATTATACAGGAATCGCATCCAATGAGTATGGCAGCTGGTATTACAGAAACGGAATCATTGCTTATGATTATTCGGGAACCGTAGCGGATAATGGAAAGACATATACCGTACAGAACGGATTTGTTATCGCTTAAAAAACGCAGAATTAGAGTTGTAAAGGCGGCAGTACCATGCACGGATAAATGGTATTTGCCGTCTTTTTGCGGTTAAACCGCCGGAAAAGGGGAAATACTGTTGTTGTATGATACAGGGGCTTAGGGAGTATGAGTTTCAGGGAAATGGAGACCAGTATGCAGGATGGCGTGTTTTATCAGATTGTATCGTCCGGTCTGAAAACGGTTTGTGAAGATGAATTCTGGGAACAAAAAGATACAATTGCAGTAATCGATGCGCATAAACTGGAAAACAGCCAGTCATTTGGACAGTTTTGCTGTGGATGCAGCGGAGGGGAATATATCCGCGGGTGCAGGATGATACAGGATAAAAGCCATACGCTGATAGAATGGCATGTGCCGGAAAAAACAAAAAAGAATGTGTCGTGGCATTTTGCAGTTTTTATAACAGCAGAAAAAATTGTCTGTATACAATATACAGGCTCAGCCGGAAAAGTGCAGGAACTTATAAATACGTTTCTTCACAAAGAAGCCTATACCAAAGAACGTTTTTTGTATGAGCTGTTTGGTGCAATGACTGCAGATGATCTGCAGTACATGGAAAAACTGGAAAGGACGTTATCCGTATTAGAAGAAGAAGTGTTTCGTGCAGGCGGAATGGATTTTAACAGCAGTATGTTACAGGTAAAAAAGAAAATTTTTCAGTTTTACCGTTATTACAGCCAGTTCATTGAAATTGCAGCTGCGCTGGAAGAAAATGAAAATGCTGTTCTGGATGCACAACACACGGCTTATTTTGCAAGAATCAAAGAAAAAGCACAGCGGCTTGCCGCAGAAACACAGGTGCTTAGGGAGTATGCGGTGCAGGTACAGGAGGTTTATCAGTCGGAACTGGGAATCCGGCAGAATCACATTATGAAAATACTGACGACAGTAACAACGGTGTGCCTGCCGCTGTCACTGATTGCCGGCTGGTATGGCATGAATTTTTCTTATATGCCGGAATTATCGTGGCGGTACGGCTATCCGATGGCAGCAGGAATCAGCGCGCTGGTACTGGTTTTGCTGCTGTGGCTATTCCGCCGGAAGGGGTTTTGGTAGGGGAAAAAGATATTGTAATTGTAAAATACAAATGATAAAATATTTATCAGATGCATAAAAATAAAAGCGTGAGATAGTGGAGGACTTATGAAACTTCATATAGAAAATGTGGCAAAAATTAAAAAGGCAGATATAGATGTAGAGGGAATTACTGTCATTGCAGGAAGTAATAATACAGGAAAAAGTACAGTAGGCAAGGCATTGTTTGCAATGTTTGAGTCCTTTTATAGTTTAGAGAAATTTGTAGAAGACTGGAAGCCGAATGATGCTAAGAAAATACTAAAAAAGCATGGGGATAATCTGGATTTTATATGTAAAAGACTGGCAAATGTTAAAAGAAGAAAAACTTCTTTGGCTGAAAATGTGCAGCGTGCTTATATGCGGCCGCTTGCTAAATGTGAGAATGAAGACGAAATCAGGCAGATAATGTCAAGCTATTGCATAGAGCATTTATCATTATATGGTGTTGAGGATAAGAGCAAAGATAGTGAAGTTGTATTATGGTTAGAAGATGCAATAGAAGATATGAATAAAAATCTTTTGAATTATAATTCAACATATGCTGAAAAAATCGGAGTAAGAAATATTTTTGAAGATGTTTTTGGAAAACAGATGACAAAAAGAACGAACAAAAACAGTGATATACAGTCAGAGAAGCAAAAAAAAGCCTGTGTTCAGATAGATGTTCATAATCATGGAGAAGTAAAAAGCAATAGTGTAATCATGGAAAATGATGATGTAAAAGGAGTCCATCAGGAATTTTCCGTAAATACGCGTGCGCTGTATATCAAAACACCGGAAACATTGGATAGACTGGCGGGGTTAGAAATATATCAAAGTTTAAAAGAACAGCAGGAAGAAATAGAACAGCAGCTGACACCATACACAGATGGAATCAGATATAATGGCATGATAGAACCCTATTATAACTTTGCATATCAATGGGGATGGGTGAAAAGTATACATTCTGATGTTGATGAATCAAATGTGGAAATGCAAAAAATGGATAATATTATAGAAGAAATCGACCGCCAGCTGCTGCAGTTAATGGACGGGACTGTTGCATTTGGTAAAGATTCAGTACTTATGTTTCAGGATAACCAGTATGTAGAACCTTTCCGGTTAGTAAACCTGTCAACAGGGTTAAAAGCAGTGTCACTGCTTCAATGTGTATTGCATTACCGGGTTTTAAAAAAGAAATCTGTTTTGATATTAGATGAACCGGAAATTAATCTGCATCCGGAATGGCAGGTGGCATATGCCCGGTATATTGTTATGCTGCAGAAAAGTCTGGATTTGCATGTGGTTATAACAACGCATAGTCCATTCTTTTTAAAAGCAATAGAAAAGGCTTCGGAAGAAAGCGGTATATGGGAGAAATGTCATTACTATTATGCACATAATGAAAAGGGGGATGCAGTCATAGAATGTGTGGATGACAGTATGGAAGATGTGTATAGCAGGATGATGATGCCTCTTATAGATATGATGAATGATATGGGGTTTTAACCGGAGGAGAAAATTGTGACGGAAGATATCATAAAAATGTTGGGGCTGCCGGTGGGGGCAGAGTCAATTCTGATTACATCATTAAAGAAATTATCTGAGGATGATGGACAGGGAAATAGTATAGAAATACAGAATGAGTGGATGGCACAGCGTTTTGTAGAAGCCGGACTTTCAGATGCGGATAAAATATTATATAAAGATTATCCGGTTAAAATGAATGAATACGTTGTTCATTCACCGGAAATGGCAATCAGCATGGATAGCATTGCCGTTTCTTATGCGGCAACAAGAAGAAGGAAAGATGTATTTAAAATTAATGAAATGCCAAGTTCGGTAGATGCACTGGATATTAAAGGAAAACAGTGGTATTTTATTGAATTTAAAAACGGGGACTGGAAACCAAAGGATATTAAAATTAAAGTCTATGAAAGTATTATACTGTTGAGCAATCTGCATGAACTGGATAAAAACGCAGTTATTAAAAATAACAGGGATTCACTTGTTAAAGAAATTGAAAATCTGGGAATTTCAGAAAAACTGGGTAAATTTATGGACGAAGACACGGTTCCCAAACAGTGTCAGAATAATGGAACATTAATAGTTGTCTATAGCGATAAAAATCATATTGCCAGACTGTATAAAGAATTGTGCAGTTTTAAAGAAGATTATGCAGATATGAATCAAATATTAGCGCAGATGAAGCTGCAGTGTCTGGAAAGAGAAAAAACACCGGATACGTTGAATTTTGGATATTCTTATATCAATAAACTGGCAGGCATGATATTATCAGCAACTTCTGTTAATAGAAAATTTGAGTATTACAATGCGATTATAAAAATGCTCAAAAGAATGATAGGTAAAGATGAAAAAAATGTAGAGCAGACCATCAGAATTTTAGACGAGAATCCGTTACTCGTGGCCTATTTGTGGAATCAATTTTATGGTGATAATCCGAAAATGAATACATATAGGCAGCAGCTCTATAAAAGTATTCCGCTTACCGGGGAAAGCTTAATGAAACTTGCAGCAAGAGGAAGCATGGAAGGTTATTTGCGGGATAACGAAGCCGGTTTTGCGGATCATTATGAGGTGATACAGCGTATTTTAAATCGAAAAAGGTATAAAGATGAAAAGAAACAACTGGAAGAACTGGTTGATTTTTGCAAAGATTTACTACATGAAGAATCAGATGCTGATATTTTAAAAGAAGATTCCTTTTTTGATATAAAGAGTTTGTTGAAAAATGATGAAAATGAAGAAGTCTGTAAAAGAGGACTGTTTCTTGACAGAGTTTTCTGCCCGCGCGGCAGGGGAAATCACATAGCTGTAGAATCTTATTGTCAGCTCCTAAAGAATATAGCAGGAATAGATGAAAAGACAGCAAAGGAATTGGCAAAAAGATGCGAGGGCGATGCAGGAAGGTTTTATCAGTGTGTTGCGTTATGGCAATATCTTTATGGAAAAGCAGATGTCAGACAAAATGCAAAATGTGATTACTATGTAAAAATCTGCTGTCAGATGGACTTATTAAATGATTTGGCAGAAAATAAAGATAAAATTAGATATGGACGGTTTCAAGGAGCAATAAAGGATGCTGTAAGCAGATATAAGGGGGAAGAAAAGGAGAAGGAAATTCAAAAAGAGGTTCAGAAAATTGTAAAAAGCATAGAGCAGGGAAAGACGGTTCGTGAAATTATACCATTGTATGTTTCTGCTGAATTAATGGTTGATGCAAATGCAGTATCCGTAAGAAGACTGCAGACATTGATGGAAGGCATTGTACTGAAAAAAGTAGAGGGCTGCCGTGGCGTTGATTTTGAAAAAAAGATGGAATATATACAGAGATCGTATACCTGAAATAAATTGTATCAAAAAAAATGCAGGGGGGGGGTATAAGTATGCCCACCCCTTTGCATTTTGGGGAAATCAGATGAAAAAAGCCGCAAAATTGTTGCAAACAAGGCAGTTTCCACAATTGACAAGAATAAAGAGTTGGGATAGAATGGATAAGATAAAGGGGAATGAGTAGAAATAAATTTCTAGTAGTGTTTAAAATGACAATTTGTCGTTATAGAGAAAACATAAAACGGGAGATTAGGATTATATGAGAAACTTAAAGAGGATTACATTATATATTATGAGCATTGTCGATATATTTTCGTTGATTGCAGCATTTATAGTATCTTATATAATTAAGTTCAGACTTGTGGAAAAAAATAGTGAGGGACTGGTTTCATCTTCATCTTATATGACATTATTAGTATGTAGTATTTTAGCATACTTACTTGTAAATATTATTTTTTTATATAACGATAATTTTATCGAAAGAAGTTCAGCAAAAGAATTATTGGCAACATTAAAAATGGTTGTATATGTAACAATAATGATTATATTATTTATGTTTTTTGCTAAAATCAGCAACCAGTATTCCAGAGCACATGTTGCTATTTTTAGTATTTTGGCATTTTTAATTGATGCTGTCAGCAGAATAGTAATAAAAAAATATGTTCTTCAAAAATATAAGAACCGTAATGGTTCCGAAAAAATAGTTGTCATTGCGCCATATTCGCATATTCCAGAAATTTTGAAAAAATTAGAAAATCCATTAAACTGGAATTGCAAAGTAGTTGGAGTTGTGGCATCGGATTATGACAAAAAAGGCGAAACAGTGCAGGGAATTCCGGTAATTAGTAACAGTGAATACATGTACAAAGATATCGCAAATGCAGAAGTGGATTCTGTATTTGTGGATACCGGTTCCGAAACACACGAGTATATAAGAAGCTGTACTCAGAAGATGCAGGAAATTGGTAAGAAGGTTCATGTCAGGGTTGAAGAATATTATATTAATGATTCTATTAGAACGATTGACAGATTAGGGGAGTACGCAGTAGTCAGTTATTTTCCTAATTATCCAATGCGTGTGCGGCAGATACTTGTAAAAAGGGCATTTGATGTATTAATATGTATTGTTTTAATTCCGATATATTTTGTGCTGTTTGTAGTGGCGGCTTTTTTTACATATGCAGAATCGCCGGGGAAAATATTGATTTCAACTATTAAGATAGGAAAAAACGGCAGAAGATTTTATCAGTATCGATTCAGGGTGTTTCGGTTAGATGCTGAAGAAAGAATGAAAAGTGGGAAAAGTCCATATACAAAAATTGGCAGAGTATTAGAAATGCTGCATTTGGATGGAATGCCACTTTTAATCAACGTAATATATGGCGATATGAGTCTTGTCGGACCTAAATCACCTACAGTTGAAAAATTTTTACAATATTCGGCGCAGCAAAGAAAAAATTTGTGTGTACAAACAGGTGTTGTCGGGTATTGGAGTTGTGAAACAGATGAAAATGAAATTGTGAAGCTGGAAGATGAATATATAGCAAAATGGAATTTACTTCGGGATTTTAAAATAATTTTTGAGATGATATTGAGATACTTATCATTTCATTCAAAAAGAAAAAACTATATAGAGGAAATGAGGGAACAGGCGTTGGAACAAATTGTGCAGCAGAGAGCTTACTGTAAATCAATTACGTATGAGCACAGTGATTATCAACAAAACAATACTGTTGGTAAAAAAATATATTATACAATAAAAAGACTGGCCGACATTGTTGGAGCAGTGGCAGGGATGGTAATATTGTCACCGGTATTTCTTATTGTTATGATTTTAGTAATTGCAGACGATGGCGGTAATCCTTTTTATGGACATGTCAGAGTCGGAAAAAACGGAAAGAAAATTACAGTATATAAGTTCCGTAGTATGCGAAAAGATGCCGGAGATTTGGAAAAATTACTTACTCCGGAACAGCTTGCGCAGTATAAGCGGGAGTTTAAAATTGATAATGACCCAAGAATTACGAAAGTGGGAAATTTTATCAGAAAGACGAGTATTGACGAACTGCCGCAGTTATTTAATATTTTAAAAGGAGATATATCTATTGTAGGTCCGCGTCCAATAGTACAAAAAGAAACAGAAATATACGGAAAAGATATCGCAAAATTATTAAGTGTAAAACCAGGCCTGACTGGATACTGGCAGGCATATGCAAGGAATAATGCGACATATGCAAGCGGTGAGCGCCAAAAAATGGAAATGTATTATGTAGAACATCAAAGTTTGTGGTTGGATATTAAGATACTTTTCAAAACGGTAGAGTCAGTGTTTAAGCAGGAAGGAGCACAGTAGTATTATATATAAATATAAATACTTTGAAATATATAGTCAGGAGAGCGAAAATGGAAATACCAATGGCAGAGGGGAAATTTAAAAATAGGGAAATTAAATGGTTGCGTGAAATTGATTGGCTTGAATTGTTTTATTTAGTCTTATTTACTGCATTTGTTATAAAAAAGTATTTAGGAACCACCGCATTGGAGTGGGAGTTACCGATATGGTATGATAATGTTATAAGAGGGGGACTTTATGCGTATATTATAGTTCGAACATATGAGCAGACGACGATTAAGAAAATGTTGGCGGCGAAAGAGATTGTTTTAATGGCGGCGATGTTATTTATAGGAGAAATGCTCAACCTGTATGCAGGAGAAATATTCATTTGGGATACAATATTATTTATTATTGCAGCAAAAGGTGTTGATTTTAAAAAGATATGTTTTGTGTATTTATGTATTGCAGTGTCTATGCATGCTGTAGCATTATATGTGGTAAATAAAGGATATATTCCAGATTATATATATGATAGTGGAGATAGAGTGAGACATTCTTTGGGGATATGTTATCCAACAGATTGCATGGCTCAGATATTATCAATATTTGCTGTTTATGTTTGTTTAAGGGGTAGAAAAATTACGTTTGTTGAAATTACATTAATGTTTGTAGGCGCTCTTAAATTATATTCCTATACCTATGCGAGAACGAATTTGATATGTATAGTATTACTGTGCGTATTATGCGCTGCGGTAAAGTGCTTGGACAAATTTAAAATATGCATAACACAATATAGACTGCTGGATGTGTTATCATTATTAATAATAGTGCTGTTTATTGCATGTATTGTAGCGACGGCATTATATGATAGTACGAATCCGTTTTGGATGAAATTAGATGGAGTATTTTCACAAAGATTAAGCGTTGGAAAAATAGGATATGAAAGGTACGGCGTTAAGTTATTTGGTAATATTGTAAATGAATATGGACTGGGATTTGGTAATAATGTCGCATCGGGATATTATTTTTTTCTGGACTCATCTTATGTTAGAGTATTAATAAAATACGGTGTTGTATTTGCCGGTGTATTATCGGGATTGTTTATTTGGGTATTTAGAAAAGCAAGAAGATGTAGAATGGATTATATAATTGTTGCATTGATAGTCTTTTTGATAGCAGCGATTAGCGAGCAGCATTTATTTGATCTGATATATAATCCGGTATGGTTACTTGCATTTGCAAAAATAAAAGATGACAAGGAAACCAGGATGAAAGGATGAACATATGAAAAATATATTATATAAATGTATAATAGGAATGGTTGTTTTTTGCTTAATTCTGTTAAGTGTACTGAAGATTGCAGATATTCATAGAGACGGAATTATAATTAGAGATGGCATATATAATGTTTGCACAGTAGAGGCGGCAGGTCCTAATTTAGTTGTTTGGGATGTTGAATGGGGACAGGCTGTGATAGGTGCCAATGTGCATTTATGGGAAGCGTCATATGGAAGTCCGCAAAAATTTCACTTGAAAAATATCGGAAATAATATTATGAGTATATTTTATGGTGATGACGGAATGTGTGTTGCAGTATCCGAAGACGGAACCAAACTGGAATTACAGGTATACGAAGACAAAGAAAATCAAAAGTGGATATTTGAAAGACAAGGCAATTCACAGTATTTTAATATTAAAAATTGTGAAGATGGATTATATGTTAAATATGCAAGGTCGGATGAGGAAACATATTTTGGACTGAAAATGGAAAAATTATCAGATGACAATGCTTTTAAATTTATGTTGAGAAAACAGGGAGTATAATTAGGATGAAGCGTAATCCAAAACAAAATATACGTGTAGTAGATGCTAGGATGATAAATATGTCAGGGATTGGAACATACATAAAAAATAATATACGTTATGGATTTTATACGGCAGCAATGGGAAATCCTGCTGATATTAAAGAATTTGAACCTGGTTTGGAAGTGATTCCATTTCAGGATAAAATCTATGGGATAAAGGAACAGTTACATTTTCCTTATAAAGAGTTACGAAAAATGAAGCCAACGGTTTTACATGTACCGCATTATAATGTGCCTGTTTTCTATCGGGGGAAAATGGTAGTTACTATACATGATTTAACGCATTTGGTATGTTCTCAGTTTTTACCCAATAAATTTGCGTATGTTTATGCACGTATAATGCTTGGGATTGCAACCAGAAAGGCATCTAAAATTATTACTGTATCGGAATGTACCAAGAAAGACATCTTGAAGTATTATAAACGGATAAATGCTGATAAAATTGTAGTTACATATGAGGATATATCCCCAGTATTTAGCCATAAGGAAAAGGAGTCGGTAACATACCTTTATGATAAATTTAAAATTCCTTCAGACAAAAAAATTCTGATGTATGTCGGGAATTTAAAACCACATAAGAACCTTGGAAGATTGGTAGAGGCTTATTCTAAAATTGATAACATTGATGATACTGTACTGGTATTGGTAGGAAAAGCTTTTGATAATTATGATTTGAAAAAAGTGGAAGAACAATATGGCTTAAAAGGACGGATTTTTCATACGGGAATTGTTACAGATGAAGAATTGGTTGATTTTTATAATTTAGCAGAGTTGTTTGTTTTTCCGTCTATATATGAGGGATTTGGATTGCCGCCATTGGAAGCAATGGCGTGTGGAACCCCGGTTGTTTCATCAGATTCGTCTTCAATGCCGGAAGTTCTAGGAGAGGCAGCGGAATATTTTAATCCATATAATATAGATGAAATGGTAAGGGCAATCAATAATCAGCTCAAGCTGAAAAAGGAAGAAAATCCGGCAGTTCAAAAAGGATATGCACAGGTGAAGAAAATGAAAGACAAAGTAAATAAAGAAATGATACAAAAATGTTTGTTAGATTGATAAAGAGGGGAGTAAATGATGAAAAAGTTTTTAAAACCAGCAATTCTTTTTTTTGGAGGTATTGTTGGTGTAATAAAAATAGTGAGTTTGCATCTTAAAGACAAAGAAGTGTTCTATGTATGCCTTCCGAATGGTATTGGTGAAATTATAAATATCGGAGTTTATCTACCGGAGGTCAAAAAAAGAGTAAAAAAAGAGATTGTATTAATATATCCGAAAAACAGAGAAGCAGTTATCGATTTTATTGATTATGATAATTACAGAACGGTTGGTGTTGGTAAATATATGTGTAAATGCATACAGGCATTAATATTTACACGATTTGGAAGAGCTTTACAATCTACAATGAAAAAATATTATCTGAATCCGATGAGAGGTCCTAAACAGATGAATATGAAAAAAGGATTTATCTGGAATTTAAAGGATGAAATGAAACTTACAGATTCAGATATGCCGTTACGACCGCGAATGAGCCAATTACAGCATTATACAGAGTATGAAAATACGGTATTTTTAAATCCCTATGCAAGAACAATAGAACAGGTTCAGTTTTCCTTTTATGAAAAACTGGTTGAACAATTTAAAAATAAAGGATTCAGTGTTGTTACAATACTAGGATTTGAAGAACAGGAGCCAATACAGGGAACAACTGGAATCGTATGCAACTTAAAAGAAGCAATGGGTATGATTGCAAACAGTAAAGGTGTTGTAGGAGTCAGGAGCGGGTTTATGGATTTGGCAGCGGGAATAAAAGATGTGGCAATCGTATGTGTATATCCGCAGAAATGTGATCGTAGGGATTTCTTTAGTTTTAGTCATTTAGAATATGATAACGATGTGGCAGAAATAGAAGTTTGTAAACAGGATTCTGTTGATGAAGTAATTCAATTTTTTTGTGGGAAATAAAAATGAAAAGGAAAATAAAAACAATTATTGTTTTGGTAATAGCGTTTTTGCCAATAACGTCAACAATACGTGCAATTTTATATAAGAATCTGTTGGGCTATAAATTAGGCGTGGGTGTTAAATGCAAGTATGGTACTTATATTAATTGCAATAGTGTTCATATTGGGGATGAATCATATTTTGGAAGGTTTTCCAAGGCCGCAAATTTAGAAAGCTTTTCGGTCGGTGCAAATTCATTGATAGAGAAGCATGCGCTTATAGTCGGTCCGGCACCTGCTTTGTGGGGAAGTAAAAAGCCGGTATTTATTGCTAAAGAACATTTTGCTGTGATGTCTTATTGGCATATTGATGTTTGCAGCCAAATGCGGCTGGGGGCTAATGTTTTGTTAGCAGGTAAAAACGGGCAGATTTGGACACATGGATTTGATCTTAATCATAACCGGCTTGATACTGATTTAAATATTGGCAGTAATATATATGCAGGGTCTATGAGTATTATTATCGGTGGAATTTCAATATGTGATAATGTAGTAATTTCTGCTGGAAGTGTTGTTTCAGAAGACATATCAGAGTCGGGGGTTTATGGTAATAATCAGAAGATAGTAAGAAAAGGCAGTGTTAATAATTTTGCGCAAAAATATGGTGGAGCCATAAATGTGCAGGAAAAAGTAGTGGGAAATTACAGTATATTTAATAAAAGCAATAGAATTTAAATTTGTGCAATAGATTGGAGTGTATTATGAAAAAAAATTCGATAAATTATAATTTTATAATGAATTTGATATATAATATTGCTCTTTATATTTTTCCGCTTATTACATATCCTTATGTAACGCGTATACTAAATCCGGATGGAATTGGCAAGGTAACATTTGCGCAATCCTTTTCGACATATTTTTCAATGATGGCAATATTTGGATTAACAACGTATGCCAGCAGAGGGGTAGCCTGTATAAAAAGAGAAAAAAAGGCATTGAATAAATTTGTTACAGAGATATTAGTTCTTGAAATTGTGCTTTCAATGGCAGTATTCTTTGTATATATGTTTACGGTGCTGAAAGTTCCAATACTACAGAATAGAAAAAATGAATTATTATTAATGAGTGTTAATATTTTTACAGGCGGCGTATCGGTTGGCTGGCTGTATACCGGATTAGAAAAATTTGATGTATTAACCAAACGTTTTCTGGTATGTAAAACAGTATCTGTTTTGATTCTTTTTGTGACAGTCCATAATCAGAATGATTTTTTGTGGTATGCGGTATTTACATTTTTATCGGATACGGCTGTAAATATATGGAACATTTGTACAATGGGAAGATATGTTAACATAGATTTTTCCCATGGACTCCATATATTCTATCATTTAAAGAAATGTCTGGCTTTTTTTGCAGCGACGATAGCAAACTGTTTATATACAAATCTTGACAGTATAATGTTGACATTTATATCAGGGAATGTGCAAACGGGATTTTATACAACTGCATTGAAAATCAGACAGCTTTTAAGTGCTGTGGTGTTATCGTTTGCCAGAGTTTTACTGCCCAGAATATCGTATGAACTGGCAAATGATAATGAAAAGAATGTTAATAGATTATTGCAGAAAGCGATGCATATAACACTTTTATTGTCATTGTTCTTTTCAGTGTTTTGTCTGGGATATGCTGAAGATATTATGATTTTATTTGCGGGTAGAGAATTTGCGGTTGCAGCTAATACACTGCGATGGACAGTAGCATCTGTTATTGTGTTCAGCATAAGTGCTGTTTATACGGAACAGATATTTCCAGCATATGGAATGGAAAAATACGTAACTGTTTTTATTGGAACAGGGGCATGTGTGGATTTAGTATTGAATGCGGTATTTATGCCTAAATGGGGGGCGGCCGGAGGCGCAGCAGCGACATTTTTTACAGAAGTTGTTGTTTTGGGACTGGTATTAAGAAAAGCGAGAGTTTTGGGGAATAATTATTTTAAAGATATTAGATTGAAAAAATTGTCGTTATTAGTTATAATAGAATGCGTTTGGTTAATTTTAAGTCAGAAATTAATCAGATTAAATTATATATTCAGGCTGCTGTTTGCGGGAATTGTGTATGTAATTCTGTTTGTAATTGTTTTGTTATTACAACATAACAGCCTGGTTTTGGAAGCAAAAAGAATGATTTTAAGAAAAATAAAAAGATGAAAGGAACAGATGAAAATGAATCCTCAATACATTATTGTTCAGGCCGGCGGAAAAGGAACGAGAATGGAGCATTTAACAGCTAATAAACCGAAAGCTTTGGTTCCTATTGGAAACAGACCGATGTTATTTCACTTGTTTGAAAAGTATCCAGACAAGCGTTTTATTGTAATAGCAGATTACAAAAGCGATGTTATGAAAAAGTATTTGTATGCATTTGCAAAGGTCAACTATCTTGTCGTTGATGCACATGGGAAAAAGGGAACCTGTGCAGGGGTAAAAAAGGCACTTGAAATGGTTCCGGATAATGAAGAATGCATGCTTATATGGTCAGATTTAGTTCTTCCGGAGAATTTTGAATTTCCAAAGCAAAAAGACGATTATGTTGGTTTGTCTAAAAATTTCAGATGCCGTTGGAGTTATAAAGACAGTCAGTTTGAAGAAATACCGTCTGAAGATTATGGAGTTGCAGGGCTTTTTATATTTAAAGATAAATCAAAGCTCAAAGATGTTCCTGAAGAAGGTGAGCTGGTTCGGTGGATGCAGCAGCAGGGACAAATATATAATACATTTGGATTATATCAGACAAAAGAATATGGTCTTCTTTCAGAATGGAAAAAAATTGGAGAAAGAAAAGAAGGGGGGCAGTGCCGTCCGTTTAATAAAATGACGGTGGAGGGAAATGTCATTACAAAAGAAGGAGTAGATGAGCAGGGAAAAGCGTTAGCAGTAAGAGAAAAAGCGTGGTATAAATATGTGATTAATAAAAATTACAAGCAAATCCCTCAGATTTATTCATTTGAGCCTTTTGCAATGCAGAAAATCAATGGTAAAAATATTTATCAGTATGATTTACAATTAGAACAGCAGAAAGAGGTAATTGATAAGCTGGTAAAATGCCTGAAAGAACTGCATACATTTGGAAAGGCACCTGCGGATTATTTCAGCATATATGAGGCATATTTAGGGAAAACCTTTAAAAGACTTGAGAAAATACGTGATTTAGTTCCGTTTGCAAATGAAAAATATATTGTTGTAAACGGAAGAAAATGCAGAAATGTATTTTTTTATAAAGATGAATTAATAAAGAAATTTGAAAACTATAAATGTAATGAGTTTGTATTTTTGCATGGTGATAATACATTTTCTAACATGATGCTTGATGATGAAACAATGTCACCGGTGTTAATTGACCCGAGAGGATATTTCGGATATACGGAAATGTATGGAGATGTTGTATATGACTGGGCTAAATTGTATTATTCTATTGTTGGTAATTATGACCAGTTTAATTTAAAAAGATTCAGACTGCAAATCAATGAAAATGATGTTATGCTTGACATTGAATCTAATCATTGGGAAGCAGTTGAAGATTATTATTTGGATTTAATCAAAGATGAAGTTGATAAGAATACAATTAAGCTGATTCATGCAATTATATGGTTAAGTCTTACAACATATGCATGGGAAGATTATGATTCGATTTGTGGTGCATTTTATAATGGTTTGTATTATTTAGAAGAAGTTTTATAAAAAGGAGAAATTTAAATGATAAAGTATTTTGCAGATGTGGAAAGAGTGATTAGTGACTCATTGGAATCAATCGATGATATTCAATTTGAACAGTTGGTGTCAGACTGTGAACAGACATTAAGAAATGGTAATAAAATTATAGCAACAGGATTAGGCAAGAATGTTCCGATATGCGACAAGTTTGTGGGTACAATGTTATCATTGGGACTTAATGCGGGCTTTTTACATAGTAATACGGCAGTTCACGGTGATATGGGAATGGTTCATAGCGGTGACCTTGTTATTGTTCTTACAAAAAGCGGAGCAACAGCAGAATCTGTGTATTTAGTTGATTTATTAAAGCAGCGAAAAGGCGTAAAATTATGGCTGTTAAGCTTTAATGAACATAGTGTGTTAGCAGATTCTATGGATAATAAATTGATAATTAAATTAGAGCATGAAGGCGACCTTTGGAATATTGTTCCAAACAATTCTACTACGTTGAATTTAATTGTATTGCAGGCAGTAGCAATGGAATTGTCAAAGCGGCTTGAATTATCATTAGAAGATGATTTTAAGCCAAATCATCCGGGTGGAGCGATTGGAGTGACATTGAGACATGAATAAATTTATATTGTCATCGTTAAATCATACATGGATTTTAGATTTAGACGGAACCGTTGTTAAGCATAATGGATACAAAATTGACGGTGAAGACACATTGCTGCCAGGGGTCAGGGAGTTCTTTGATAATCTGGATGTGAATGATATGGTGATATTTGTCACCTCAAGAGAAGAACAGTACCGGAAACTGACAGAAAAATTCCTTAAAGAAAATAATATAAGATACAATTATATTATTTTTGGAGCTCCGTACGGAGAAAGAATTATAATAAATGATAACAAACCAAGCGGGCTTGTAATGTCGAAATCAGTAAGTCTTTCTAGAGATGAGGGGTTTGATTTTTGTGTGGAAGTAAATGAAGAATTGTAAATACTACCATAGTAAAATAGGGTCATGTTATACACAAAGAGGTGGAGGAAGATGTTAAAAAAAATAACCGGGCGACAAATTATTAATATATTGATATGGTTAAGTATAATGACATCCTCTTTCGATATTGTATTAAGCATCCGAATTGCAGGTATGACATTTAGATTTACACAGATTGTAATGATATTTGTAGCAGTTATATATGTTATAGATGTTATTCGGAAAGGTGTGATTAGAAAGCCGGTATCGGTAGGAAATATGATTATGGTTATTATATTTAATACTATATTCATATTTAATTCGTTGGATGTTTTTAATGCTGTAGGCTATGATTTCTGGTTAATGCTTGATTTTGTATATGTTTTAGTAATGGTGCATTTTTTTTCACAGGAAAAAGTGGAGACAGTTGTAAGAAATTATATAATCTGTTTTTTTATTATGGGCATTATTGGATTGATACAGTGGCTGTTGCAGTTTTTTGATATATACTTTTTTGTAACACAGATAAGTAATATGTACAGATGCAATGGATTCTCATATGAACCGTCATATTATTCCACATATATGATAATGGGTTGGACAGTCTGTGCTTATCTGTTAGAAAATAACTGCTATGCAGTATTAAAAAAACATTGGTTGTATGTGATAACGGGGACTATTACTATTGCGTTAATTTTATCAACATCAAGAATGGGCTGGCTGATGATGGCGCTTTGGTTTGTGGTAAGACTTGTTGTAAACCGAAAAAAATTTTTTACAGGTAAAATGAAGAAGAGTATGTTTCTGTTGTTGATATTCTTATTTATAGCAGTGATTGGCGGAGTATATATAATTATTGGTCATTGGAATAAGTTTGTCAGTGTATTTTTACAAGGATTGGGAATATTTGGAACGGCATCACATTCTTCTTCTGCGAGAATACAGGATTTGTATGATACTTTTAATATATTTAAGCAGAGTCCTTGGATAGGTTACAGTCTGGGTGGTCTTGATGCTCAGATTGCTAAACTGAAAAATATAATTTATGCAGGAAATGGTATGACGATGTGCATTACAGTGGAAGCATTAGCAGCATTTGGAATTATCGGTTTTGCTTTCTTTGCTCGATATTTTTATACTATATTTAAAAAAAGTATAAAATTAGCTCGAAAATTACCGAAAGAATATGGTTATATTATAAAAGCAGTTTTGTGGGCATTAGTTATGGAACTGGGAATTTTGCAGATGAATCAAAACATTTTAAGAGTGTATTTGTGGATACATATTGGAATTGTAAGTGTTGTTTATTTCATCGGACACAAAAAAGTTAATGTATAAATAGGGAGAGATTATAGATATGGATACAAAAAAGATAGCGATTGTTCATGATTGGCTTACGAATATGGGTGGAGCGGAGAAAGTAATTGAAAGCTTTATAAATATTTATCCCGAAGCACCGATTTATACATTAATGGTTAATAAAGGCAATTTATCGGAAAAATTTCAGGATAGGGAAATTATACCTTCTTTTTTGCAAAAGAAAATGAGTAAGAAGAAACCAAATCATCAAAAATTTCTTCCGTTTATGCCAATGGCATTTGAAAGTTTTGATTTAAATGAATATGATGTCATTTTAAGCAGTACTTCATCTTGTGCAAAAGGCGTTGTTACGAGACCGGACACAGTACATATTTGTTATTGTCACACACCTATGCGGTATGCATGGGAGTTTTATTACGAATATACAGAAAATATTGGGGGATTAAAGAAAAAATTATTAAAGTATGCTATGAATTATATACGGTTGTGGGATAGAGTTGCAGCTGACAGAGTGGATTATTTCATAGCAAATTCGCAATATGTAGCGAATAGAATATGGAAACATTACAGAAGAAAATCAACGGTGATATATCCGCCCGTAAATACTGAGTATTACACACCGGAAGGAGAAAAAGAGGAAATATATCTTTGTTTATCAAGACTTGTAAAATACAAAAAAGTGGATCTTGCAGTTGAGGCATTTAATAGAATCGGTAAGAAGCTGGTTGTCATAGGAGGTGGTGAACAACTGGACTACTTGAAGAGCATTGCGAAGCCTAACATTATCTTTTTGGGCAGACAGCCAGATGAAGTTGTGCGGGAATATTATAGAAAGTGTAAGGCGTTTATATTTCCGGGAGAGGAAGATTTTGGAATTACACCTGTGGAGGCACAGGCTTGTGGAACGCCTGTTATAGCTTATGGAAAAGGTGGAGCTACAGAAACGGTTATTGATGGTATCACAGGTGTGTTCTTTAAAGAGCAGACAGAGGAATCATTAATTGATGCAGTTGATAGGTTTGAAAAAATTTCAATAGATAGTGGTGTATGCAGGGAAAATGCAGAGAAATTCGGCATTGAACGATTTGAACATCAAATGAAAAATTATGTGGAGTATTGTTGCCAGCATAAAACAGTGCATCAGAATGAAATAGATATTGAGAATTTTTAATTAGAAACTATAAATGAGCAAATTTGAAAAATTGCACAAAACTACACCGCTAACTTCATAAACAAGTCAAAGTCATTGCTTTCCCTTGCGCATTGAAACAGATACCGATACTGTTCCTGCTGGATAGTATCACAGATTCGGTGATATCCGTTTTCGAAAGAGCAGAATTCACCAGTTCCTGTGTTGTGGTCAAGCTTTTTTGTAACACTTGTGACTAAAAAATAGCGTTTATCAATTTATGCTGCCGTCCTTGCTTCATATGGGATTCGATAACCATTATAACTGTGTGGACGAACATGATTATAATCAACGTATGCAAATTCTTCTACCTTTTGATAGAGTGTTTCCTCTGTTGTAAACTCATACAAATTTGTGCATTCATTCTTCAAGGTATTGAAGTAACGCTCTATCGGTGCATTGTCGTACGGATATCCTGCTTTACTCATGCTCTGTGTCACATTTACCGATTCGCAGAATTCGGTAAATGCTTTGGATGTATACTGTGAGCCCTGGTCAGAATGTAAGATAAGCCCCTCTTTGATGGTTGGCTGTGATTCCAGCGCTTTTTGGAGTGTCCGGATTGCAAGATCACTGGTAATGTTACGATCTGTTATGCTGGCAATCACACTCCGGTCATGCAAATCTATAATAGTGCAGTTATAGCGTACTTCATGATTTGCAAGGAACAGATAGGTGAAATCCGTGCACCATTTTCGATTGATTTCATCTGCTGTGAAATTCTGCTTCAGTTTATTATCGAATACCTTATGTGGTTTTCCATGCTCATATCCCGGCTTTTGGGGACGGACAATCGAGCGGAGACCAAGTTCTGTGTTCATATATTTATGAACAGTGGTATTACTGTAAAAATAACCTTTACGTTCCAGATAGACTTTCATACTCCGGTAGCCGTCAACTCCATTGTGCGAATGATATATTTCCTGAATCTGTGCTTGGACTTCGGCTTTAAGGGTATAATAATCCGCCTTCCGGTATTTCCGGTAGTTGTAATAAGCATTTGGGCATATACCCAGCCGTCCAAGCAGCCAGCGAATACCAAATTCATTATGATATTGTTCAATGAATCGATAAGCCTCTAATCGATTTCCTTTGCAAAGAATGCCGCCGCTTTTTTTAAGAAAAGATTTTCCTTACGAAGTTCTTCGTTTTCTCTTTTGAGTCTGAGCATCTCCTTCATGTTGTCATAATCTTCTTTGGCTTCCGGGCTTGACTGGAATTCTTTACTAAACTCGCTACACCACTTAGAAATGCTGGCTTTCGATACCCCATACTCAGCGGTGATGCTTTTGTAGGTACGACCTTCTTCTTCATGAAGACGTACTATTTTTTTCTTAAATTCAGGTGTGTAACTTTGTGGCATGATAATTACCTCTTTTCTCTACTGGATTTATTATATCTTATTAGCCACTGCTGTTACAACGTTAGTATAGCACTTCAGTCCTTATGATAATGCAGTGGCAGAAGCTACGTTCAAGGTCATTAAAACAGAATTTGTGTGGAATGAAACATTCCATACACTAGAAGAACTGAAGATAAAACTATGGGATTATGTAAACTGGTATAATCATCACCGTATACATTCCTCCCTAGGGTATCAAACGCCTGTACAATATCGGGAAAATAACCTAAAAAATTTGTCTGAAAAAGTGTTGACAATCCAGTATTTTATGTGCGTATGAAAGACGGTCTTTCCCAGATAATTATAAATGTTGAAGCACAGAAAGATGAGCCGCAGAGGTATGGAATTTTAAACAGGGCAGTATTTTACGTGAGCCGCCTGATTTCATCACAGAAGGAACGGGATTTTGAAAACACGGAGTATGATGATATCAAGAGAGTATACTCTATCTGGGTGTGTATGAACATGGAGGAGAACAGCCTGAGCCATATCCATTTGGTAAAAGATGATCTGGTTGGATATCATGACTGGAGAGGGAAACTGGATTTATTTAACATTGTCATGATAGGACTGGCAAAAAAACTGCCAAAGCAGGGAGAGCAGTATGAACTGCACCGTCTGCTGGGGGCACTGTTTGCTGAGGGATTGACAGCCGGAGAAAGACTGAATATCATAAAAGAAGAATACGATATACCGATAGAACAGACAATAGAGCAGGAGGTGGATGTGATGTGCAATCTGAGTCAAGGAATAAAGGAAGCGGGAATCGCAGAAGGACGTGTTGAAGGCCGAAGTGAAGGACGGGCAGAGGAAATTATTGAAACAGGCTATGAATTCGGACTGTCAGAGCAGGATATACTGGAGCGGTTACAGAAGAAACTGAGTATTTCATTGCAGAAGGCACAGGAATATCTGTTGATGTTTGGGAAGCGGACAGTGTAGAAAGTAATATTTTTGTGAATGGATTTGCAAAGGAGGGGTGCAATGCATACAGAGATACATAATGCAGTAACGGCGGCAGATCAGGGAACGCAGTATGATGAAAGTGCTAAAAGACTGCTCGGGCAGAAAAGCATACTGGCACAGATACTGGTGAGAACGGTAGATGAATTTAAGGGAATGAATCCAAGATATGTGGAAACTTTAATTGAAGGAGAACCGTATATCAGCAGGATACCGTTAGAGCCGGGGCTGACGAATCCAGAAGTGATGAGGGCAAAATCCGGTCAGCGAATCACGGGATTAAATACAGAGAATCAGGAGCATGCTGAGGGGTTGGTGCGGTTTGACATTGTATTTTATGTGCGGATGAAAGACGGACTTTCCCAGATTATTATTAATGTTGAAGCACAGAAAGATGAGCCGCAGAGGTATGGAATTTTAAATAGGGCGGTATTTTACGTAAGCCGCCTGATTTCATCACAGAAATATCATAAAAGAAGAATACGATATACCGATAGAACAGACAATAGAGCAGGAGGTGGATATTATGTGCAATCTGAGTCAGGGAATAAAAGAAGTTGGAATAGCGGAAGGCCGGGCAGAGGAAATTATTGAAACAGGCTATGAATTCGGACTGTCAGAGCAGGATATACTGGAGCGGTTACAGAAGAAACTGAGTATTTCATTGCAGAAGGCACAGGAATATCTGTTGATGTTCGGGAAACGGACGGTGTAGAATAATGGAAATCAAAGGAGTTGGGAAATCACCTGCTAATAAAGCAGATGATTTTCTAACTCCTTTTTAAATGTTCGTCCAACAGGAATAATATGATTATGAATATGCAGATAAAGGTTGGTCTTGTCATAGGATGTAATAAAATTTGTATTAATAATATATTTTCTGTGGCAGCGGGTGAAATACGATGGAAGTATTTTAGCAATGGAAGATAAAGAATAGGTATTACTTGTAAAGCTGCCGTCGGGATAACTGAAAGTCAGATAATGTCCGTTTGCTTTTATGAGTAAAATATTTGATAAACACACGTGAGTCGTAACATCATTTAATAATTTAATGGTCAGGTAGTTGTTATCAGTCGTATTGGATAATGTGACAAGCAGCTCTTTCATGGCATGAACCAGTACGGCTTCATTATAGGGCTTTTCAAGGTAATGGTAGCAGTGGACTTCATTAACACATTTTTGGATAGTATCAGAGGTGCCGGTGCTAAAAAGCACAGGGGTTGTCCGATAAGCAGGAAGGCTTCGGATATACCGGGCAAAAGTGATGCCGTTAAAGGCATCGGAAGCGGATGAGAGCTGTATGTCAAGAATAAAAATATCATACTGAACTGATAAAATGGATTTTTGGGCATCATTATAATTTTGACAGCAGGTATAATGAAATTCCGGCCAGTGTTTTTTGAGAATGTTATATAAAATTTGTAATTCTGTACAATTGTCTTCTAAAAGTAATATATTCATACGAATCCCCGTTTCTGAGTAATTAAATATATAGTGTAAAATACATAAGTATTTTAAGGTCTTATTATAAAGATGTCAAAAAGAAACAGGGCATTGAGGTATAAAAAATTGTCATTGGGGAAAGTTGTCTTGAAATTTAGGAAAAACAGACCTATGATTGCAATAAATTATCGCATATGCAATAAATAAAATCACAATTAGGGAGGAAATAAAGATGAAAAACACAAAATTCAGTGTATTTAAACTGGCAGCTTGTATGCTTGCACTGGCAGGCTGCATATTGCTGTGGCCAAATCAGCAGACCTATGCCGCCGAACTTCAGAAGGATAATTATAATGGCTGGTATTATGAAAACGGACAGGCATATTGGTATGATAACGGTGTACTGGCACGGTCAAAAGAAGTTTATGATCCACAGACAGATGCATGGTATTGGTTTGAAGCAGATGGAACAATGGCAAGGGATAAGGATGTCTTTATTGTATTAAATGCAGACGGAACAGGAAAGTGGACACGTTACGACAGCGACGGCAGAATGGTAAAAGGAGAAAGCTACAAAAACGGTGCATGGTATTATTTTGATTTAACGACAGGGGCTATGGCAAAGGGTTTTGTCAATCTTCCACAGTCAGATGATCCGAATGGCAAGTGGGTATACTATGATCCAATCACAGGAAAAATGCAGTATGGAGAGCAGTATATTGATGGATACTGGTATTATTTTGATACAGCCACCGGAAAGATGGCGCATGGAATTACTAATATTCCGGATAATGATGATGCCGGCGGCAAATGGGTATATTATGATTCTATCACAGGAAGAATGCAGTATGGAGAGCAGTATATTGACGGTAGCCGGTATTACTTTGATACAGCCACCGGAAAAATGGCACATGGAAAATATTACCGTGACGGCGCATATTACTATTATGACACAGCAACTGGAATTATGCAGTACGGAGAACAGACAATTGATGGGGACGAGTACTATTTTGATACAGATACCGGAGCAATGGTTACCGGAGAAGTTGAACGTGATGGAAGATACTACTATTATGATGATGAAACCGGAGCAATGCTGGGACTTGGTGAACAGATTGTAAGATATGCAGAAAAATTTTTGGGTACACCTTATACGTGGGGAGGTACATCACCTGATACCGGATTTGACTGTTCAGGATTTACACAGTACGTATACAGTAATTTCGGAATAGATTTAGACAGGACATCATCAGCACAGAGAAGACAGGGAGAAGCTGTGGATGAGGATGATATTATGCTGGGCGATCTGGTGTGCTATAGTGGACATGTTGCAATTTATGTAGGAAATGGACAGGTTATTCATTCACCACAGGAGGGAGAAGTGGTTAAAATTTCCAACATGCATATGATGTCTATTATAACGATTAGAAGATTTATAGATTAGTTTTTCTTGCACAATGTATTTTTTTATGATAGTATATATAAAAAGCGTATTGTATATACTATCATAAAATTTAAAACGGAGAGGTTGGTATATGGGTCGAATAGCAGGAATACAGATTAAGAATTATGGTTCGTTAAAGAATATAAAACTGGGGAAATTATTAGGCGATAATAGCGGCAGGGAATTAACCAACATGAATGCCATTATAGGGCAGAGCGGTACGGGTAAGAGCACGCTTGCTGATGCGTTTGGCTTTTTAGCAGACTGCATGGAAAAAGGTGTTGAGACTGCATGCGATTTAAATAATCGCGGCGGATATGAAAGTATTATATCACAGGGGGTTAATGACCCAATAGAATTTGAAATTTACTATCGTGAAACAAGTAATGAACCACCTATTACATATGAACTGTGCATTGGGCTGGATAAATATGAAAGACCTATCGTAGAAAAAGAAAGACTTCGTCAAAGACGTGCAAATGAACGTTATGGACGTCCAATGTCTTTTTTGTATCTGGAATATGGAAAAGGTTATGCGTTTAAAGGCGATAATAGTGGATTTGTAGAAGAAGAAAATAAGGAAATTGGGGAAAAAGTGGATGTTGAGTTAGCAGACCCAAGGCAGCTGGGTATTGTAACATTAGGAGAGTTAAGAGAACATCCAAGAATTGTACGATTTAAAAACTTTTTGAAAAATTGGTACTTATGTTATTTTAGTCCGACGGCAGCGAGGGAAATTCCAAATGCGGGACCGCAAAAGTATTTAAACCGTCTGGGAAATAATGTGAATAATGTTGCGCAATATCTGTATAGAGAAGACCCGAAAGATTTTATGAAGGTATTAAAGAGTATACAGACCAAGCTGCCGGGAATCCAGCAGATAACACCGGTTAAATTACAAAATGGACAGTTAGTGCTGGAATTTTTAGAAAAAGGATTTAACAGGCCTTTTTATTCACAGAAGATGTCAGACGGTACGTTGAAATTATTTGCATATTACCTGTTATTGTATGAAAAAGATGCAAGGCCATTGGTATTTATTGAAGAACCGGAGAATGGATTGTATCATAAGTATCTTTCTGATTTGGCAGCTCAGATGAAGAATAGTATTAAAAATACATATTCCAAGCAGTTATTTATTACTACACACAGTCCATTTTTTGTAAATGCACTGTCACCGGAAGAAGTATGGGTTTTACAGAAACAGGAAGACGGCTTCTCGACAATTACACGGGCTTCTGATTTTGAGTATGTGAAACAGTTATGTGAGTCAGAGGTTGAATTGGGAGATTTATGGTACAGCAATTATTTTGGATAATATGAGGTGGATATGGAAGAATATGCATACATTGAAATTTTGATAGAGGATCAGTCGGGAGAAATTCTTGTAAAAAATATAATGGATAAGTATATAACTGAAGTTCCGGGTATCACGTACAAAATTCATAGTTTTAAGGGAATTGGTAAAATACCGAAAAAAGTGAATAAATTATCACAGGTTAAGACACAAAAATTATTAAATGATTTACCGATGTATTTAAAAGGAATTGGACGCACGCTGGAGAGTATGCCGGGTAAAAAAGCTATTTTTGTTATTCTTGATAGTGATGATACGGATTGTGTCGAATTAAAAAAAGATTTGGTTGAGATGTATGTAAAATCAGGAGTAACCGTTGATGTGTATTTTTGTATTGCAATAGAAGAAATGGAAGCGTGGCTTCTAGGGGATGAGAAAGCAATAGAAGAAGCATATCCACAGGCCAAAATGCCGTTGTTAAGAAAATACGTTCAGGATAGTATTGTAGGAACATGGGAGTATTTGGCGGATGTGGTTTATAGCGGCGGTGTGAATGCCTTAAAAAAGAAAGCGGAGTCTTATTATGAGATAGGGTTGTTTAAATGTGAATGCGCCGGAAATATTGGAATGTATTTAAATATTCATGAAAATAAATCACCAAGTTTTAATTATTTTATAAATAAGCTGAATGATTTTTGTGAAGTTTAGTTTAGAATAATTCATATAACGCAGCAAAAGAGCCACAGCACGTGTCCTCTTTTCCTGCGTTATATTTTTTTAATACATTCACCTATTGACATAGTAGGTAAATAGGAATATCATCTTGATAAAACAAAGGATTGGAGAACAGGCGTATGATGATTTCTTCAAAGGGCAGGTATGCCCTGCGGGTTATGGTATTTCTTGCGGAGCATAACTCAGATGAATATGTACCGCTAAAAGAAATATCGGAAAAAGAGCAGATTTCACAGAAGTATCTGGAGAGCATTGCAAGAATGTTGTCCAAAGAACATTTAATAGAAGGCATCAGCGGACACGGCGGAGGTTACCGGCTGGCAAGAAAACCGGAAGACTACCGGATTAGTGAAATATTGAGATTGACGGAAGGAACACTTGCACCGGTATCCTGCTTAAAGGACGATGCAGTGCCCTGCGACAGGGCAGGTGACTGCTGTACACTGCCAATCTGGAAAGGGCTGGCGGAGCTTGTGGATAAATATTTTGACAGCATGACACTGGCACAGGTTGCGGAAAATGCAAGACAGCAGGCGGCAGGCAGCCAGCCGGAAACAAAATAAAACCATGCGGCAAGCATAGATTGACGTTGCCTATGATTGCAGATGAGAAATAAGTATTAATATAGAAAATCAGGAGGAACAATCATGTCAGAAAAAGAATTACTGAATGTAAAAGATTTAGTTGTAGATGTAGAGGAAAAGGAAATTTTACACGGGGTCAACCTTACGATTCGTCCGGGAGAAACCCACGTACTGATGGGACCGAACGGAACCGGTAAATCTACACTGGGCTATACATTGCTTGGCAATCCACGCTACACGGTAAAGCAGGGGGAAATCCGGTTTGACGGAAAAAATATCACCGCAGAACCGGTCAATGAGCGTGCAAAGGCAGGCATCTTTTTATCTTTCCAGAATCCTCTGGAAGTGCCGGGTGTGACACTCAGCTCCTTTATCAGAAATGCGGTAGAGCAAAAGACCGGCAAACGAATCCGTCTGTGGGAGTTTAAAAAGCAGCTGGAAGCGGCAATGGAACTGCTTGATATGGATAAGTCGTATGCAGAGCGTGATTTGAATGTCGGATTTTCCGGCGGCGAAAAAAAGAAAGCCGAGATTTTACAGCTCTTAATGTTAAAGCCAAAGCTGGCAATTCTTGATGAAACCGACTCCGGCCTGGATGTTGATGCCGTGCGCACTGTATCAGCCGGTATCCGTGAATATCAGAAAAACAGCGAAGGCAGTCTGCTGGTTATCACACACAGCACAAAAATTCTGGAATCCCTTCCGGTAGATTATACACATGTTATGGTGGAAGGAAAAATCATTAAGACAGGCGGCGCAGAGCTTGTTGATGAGATTAATGAAAGCGGTTTTGCAGGCTACGAGGCAGAGGAACACAGGTAGGAAAGCAGAGAATCAAGCATACAGCAAACAGCGGAAAGGGAGTAACAGGCGATGAAAGAAAAAAGCTATGTGGAAGACATCGACAGAAGCGTTTATGATTTCAAAGATGATGAAAAAGATGCGTATAAATTGCAGGCGGGTCTGACACCGGAGATTGTAGAAAAATTATCAAAAGAAAAAAATGACCCGGTATGGATGCAGAACTTCCGTTTACAGGCATTACAGATTTACAATCAAATGCCCGTACCGGACTGGGGACCGTCGATTGAAGGACTGGATATGGCAAATATCGTGACCTATGTCCGTCCGAATACGAATATGAAGGCAAAATGGTCAGACGTGCCGGAAGACATTAAAAATACATTTGAGCGGCTCGGTATCCCACAGGCAGAGCGGAAATCCCTTGCCGGTGTCGGGGCGCAGTACGACTCTGAACTGGTATACCACAATGTGCGCGAGGAGGTTGCGGCACAGGGAGTTGTATACACGGATATGGAGAGTGCCTTAAAAGGCGAATATGCCGACATGGTACAGAAGCATTTTATGAAGCTGGTAAAGCCGAACGACCACAAATTTGCGGCACTGCACGGTGCAGTATGGTCCGGCGGTTCATTTGTGTATGTGCCAAAGGGGGTATCGGTAGAAATTCCGTTACAGTCGTATTTCCGGTTAAATGCGCCGGGAGCAGGACAGTTTGAGCATACGCTGATTATTGTGGATGAGGGCGCAGACCTGCATTTTATCGAAGGCTGTTCCGCACCGAAATATAACGTGGCAAACCTGCATGCAGGCTGTGTGGAGCTGTTTGTCGGCAAAAATGCAAGACTGCGGTATTCTACGATTGAAAACTGGTCAAAGAATATGTACAACTTAAATACAAAGCGCGCACTCGTTGAAGAAGGCGGCACGATTGAATGGGTTTCAGGTTCATTTGGTTCGCACGTTTCTTACCTGTATCCGATGAGCATTTTAAAGGGCAAGGGCGCAAAAATGGAATTTACAGGCATTACATTTGCAGGAAAAGGACAAAATCTGGATACCGGAGCCAAGGTTGTACACAGTGCGCCGGATACCAGCTCTTATATTAATACAAAGTCGATTTCAAAGGACGGCGGTATTTCGACATTCCGATCTTGCGTTGTAGTGGCAAAGAATGCGGAAAATGCAAAGTCATCGGTATCCTGCCAGTCCCTGATGTTAGATGCCATATCCCGCTCGGATACGATTCCGGCGATGGATATCCGCACAAAGGATGCCAATGTCGGACATGAAGCACAGATTGGCAGTATCAGTGATGAAGCCGTATTTTATCTGATGTCCCGCGGCATGAGCGAGGAAGATGCGAGAGCCTGCATTGTCAGTGGATTTGCAGACAATGTATCAAAAGAGCTGCCACTGGAATATGCGGTTGAAATGAACAATCTGATTCGGTTGGAAATGAAAGGCAGTATTGGCTAGAAATGCGGAATGGAGATTAATATGAAAGAAACAGTGAATATAAAAATAAATCAGTTACCGTCTAAGACATGGCACTGGCTGAAATTAAATGAAACGAATTTTGCATGGACCGATGAAGCACAGGGCTGTACAATTGTAAAAAAAGAAAGCACAGAAAACGAAGCATTATCGGGCGGTAAAGAAACAGCAGAAGCATTGGCGGACATTAAAGCTTTCGAAGCGGTGGAAACCGGAGCGGGACGTCAGGCAGACTGCGTGTTTAAGGCAGTGGCGCCGGAAAGAATAACGGCGGCAGCAGGCAGAGAACGGACAAATCCTGTGGTATATGAAATCAGCGGCACAGATACGGCATCTGCCGGTATGTTAGACATTTATGCAGAGGAAAACAGCCGGATTACGGTTGTGGAGCGTTTTACAAAAAAGAGTCCGGAAGAAAAGAATCTGGCATTCCGTACACGCATGATTGCGGCAAAAAACAGTAAAATCCGCCTGGTACAGGTCATAGCCCTCGGCGAGGAGCAGACCCTTTTATCCGATACAGGCTGTGTCTGCGATGAAAATGCGCAGGTCGAGCTGTTGCAGTTATTTATCGGCAAGGGTCATGTATACAACGGCGTGCGTACAGATTTAAAGGGCGAGCGTGCGGATTTTCAGGCGCAGACAGGCTATCTTGTGCAGAATACCCAGCTTTTGGATATGAATTATATTGTAAATCACATCGGCAAGAAGACAACCAGCAATGTGACGGCAGACGGCACGTTAAAAGATGCCGCACACAAAGTATTCCGCGGTTCGATTGATTTTAAACGCGGCGCTTCGGGTGCAAAGGGAACGGAAAGCGAACAGGTACTGCTGCTGGGCGATGAAGTCATCAATCAGACGATTCCGCTGATTCTTTGTGCAGAAGAAGATGTAGAAGGCAATCACGGTGCGGCAATCGGCGAACTTGATGAAGAAACACTGTTATATTTTGCGGCAAGGGGCATTGATAAAAAACATGCCGAAGATATTATGACGCGGGCAAAGCTTGAACTTTTAACCCATAAGATTGACGATGAAGAAACAAAGAAATTTGCGGAAGAGCAGTTAAGTGAGGTATTGACAGATGACAGCTTATGATTACAGACAGGATTTTCCCCTGTTACGGGAAAATAAAACGGTTTATATTGATAATGCGGCAACGGCACAGCGGCCGGACTGCGTACTGGAAGCAGAAAAGCGGTTTTATGAAACGGCAAATGCAAATCCCCTGCGCGGATTTTATCCGTTGAGCCTTGCGGCGACCGAGCAGTACGAAGAAGCAAGAAAGACCGTACAGAAATTTATTCATGCGAAATCTTCCAAAGAGATTATTTTTACAAGAAATACGACAGAAAGCTTAAATCTGGTGGCATACAGCTACGGCCTTTCAAACCTGCGTGAGGGTGATGAAATTGTGGTTAGTATTATGGAACACCACAGCAACCTGCTTCCGTGGCAGATGGTGGCAAGACAGACCGGCGCAGTATTAAAATTTCTGGAATGTACACAGGAAGGAACACTTCCTGACGAGGTGCTTGAAGCTGCGATTACGGAAAAGACAAAGCTTGTGGCAGTTGCACAGGTATCCAATGTCTTAGGCTGTGTCAATCCGGTTGAAAAAATCGTAAAACTGGCGCATGAAAAAGGCGCGGTTGTGGTTGTCGATGCCGCACAGAGCGCACCGCATATGCCGGTGGACGTAACGGCACTCGATGTCGATTTTCTCGCATTTTCGGGTCATAAGCTTATGGGACCTATGGGAATCGGTGTTTTATACGGAAAGGAAGAACTGTTAGAAAAAATGCCGCCGTTTTTAACGGGCGGAGAAATGATTTCTTCCGTAACAAGAGAGGGCGCAACGTATGCTAAACTGCCGCACAAATTTGAAGCGGGTACGGTCAATGCGGCAGGGGCTGCCGGACTTGCGGCGGCAATCCGCTATGTTGAAAAAATCGGCTTTGACACGATTATGGCAAAGGAAGAAGCACTTACAAAACGCGCCATGGGGGGGTTAAAGAAAGTGCCGCATCTGCATATTTTAGGCGATGAAGCTCCTGAAAATCATACGGGAATAGTTGCATTTACAATAGAAGGCGTACACCCGCATGATGTCAGCGAAATCCTTTCATCAGACGGAATTGATGTGCGTGCGGGACATCACTGCGCACAGCCGCTTTTAGAGTATCTGGGGGTACACAACGCAACGCGCGCAAGCTTTATGTTTTATAATACGCCGGAGGAAGTGGATGCATTTGTAGAAAGCACGGCGCAAATCAGAAGGAGAATGGGATATGGAGAATAGAAGCTTTTATAATGAAATTCTGACGGAACATAATATGCGCCCGGAATTTAAACATGACCTGCCGGATGCCAATATTGTTCTGGAAGGGGTCAATCCGAACTGCGGCGATGATATCTGGCTGAAATTAAAAGTAGAAAATGGTATCATTAAAGACGGCGCATTTGTCGGGGACGGCTGTGCCATTTCACAGGCATCGGCAGACATTATGCTTGGCATGATTATCGGAAAATCCGAGGAAGAGGCACTGCGCCTCGGAAAGCTGTTTTTACGCATGATTCAGGGCGAAGCAGATGACGAAGAAATCGAACAGCTTGAAGAAGCTTCGGCGTTAAAAGATATTGCCCATATGCCTGCGCGTGTAAAATGTGCCGTTCTTGGCTGGCATACGCTGGAAGAAGCGTTAAAAAAACTTTGACCAATTTGTATATCTGTGTTATGTTAAAAGAGAAACAGAGGACAGATTACAAAAGGGGGCATATTTTTTATGACTAAAATGCTGAAAAGCATCATTGCCGGTGCGGCAGTTCTGATTGGTGCATGTTTTATCGGACAGACCCAGCCGGTGCAGGCAGCAGATGATTATGCACTGCGTCTGGCAGAGGATAACCAGTGGTACTATTATCAGGATGACGAAGTCGATACAGCGTATCAGGGACTTGCGTTAAACGAATATGGCTGGTGGTACGTATCGGACGGTACAATTGACTGGGATTATGCCGGGATGGCGTTAAATGACTACGGCTGGTGGTATGTATCGGACGGTACAGTGGATTTTAACTACACCGGAATGGCATTAAACGAATATGGCTGGTGGTACTTTAACAATGGGGTACTGGATTTATCATATACCGGAATGGCGTTAAACGATTACGGCTGGTGGTATTTTAATAAGGGTCATCTTGATTTGTCATATACGGGAATGGCACGCAATGAATACGGCTGGTGGTATTTTGACAATGGGATGCTTGATTTGACGTATACAGGCATGGCATGCAATAAATACGGCTGGTGGTATTTTACAGATGGATTACTGGATTTAGAGTATTACGGTTTAGGTGAAAATGAGTACGGTTTATGGCTGTATGAAGACGGACGGATTAATTTTAATTATACGGGAAGCATCACGGACGGTTCACAGATTTATATCATTCAGAAGGGCTATGTTACAGAGATTTCAAAGGTACGTTGTAACCTTGATCCGAATGATACGTATTACAATTATGAATACGCGTACAGAACAGGCGATACATCCGTTATTAAAACAGATGAACAGGAAGCGTTTTTTGAAGGCTTGTCCGCTTGTCTGGATGCTGCATTTGAGTATAATACCCTGTTTGAACAGGAAAAAGCAGTACACGATTACATGGTGTTAAATTCAACATATGATTATGAAAGTTATCAGAACGGAACCGTACCGGAGGTATCACATACGGCAGAAGGCATATTTGTCTATAAGACAGCGGTATGTGACGGATATGCCGGTGCGTTTAAGCTGTGCATGGATATTTTAGGAATTCCATGTGAAACGATTACCGGAACAGCAGGTGGTATCGGACATGCATGGAATGCGGTAATGCTTGATGATGAGTGGTATATGGTAGATGTAACATGGGATGATCCGGTACCGGATACGCCGGGACAGGTGCTGTATGGGTATTTTAACATTACAGATGAAAAAATGAAGCAGGATCATACCTATACAAGTGATATTACGGCAGATGGAACAAAGTATTATTATCTTGGAATGCAGGAAAATTATTTTACAGATGCAGAGATAGATGATTATTATGCTTATATCAGTGAAAAGGCATCAGAAACATCAGGGAATGTTACAATTACGGCAATGGTAGAAAGTACGGATCAGGAAATTGACAGTGAATGGCTGGGTACATTTACAGATTCTGGCAGACTGGAGATTTCATATCGTGAACTGAGTCTTTCAGTTCAGTGGTCAGGGCATATCGCAACATTTACATGGACGTTGAAAAGATAGAAAATATTCAGGAGGAATAACATGGCGTTGTTTATGACACGGAAGAAAAGAGAGCAGATTGGGGATGAGATTGATGATTTACTGATGCGTCAGTATCATCACAGATGTAAGCTCGAAGAGGCACAACAGGCCGGAAACGAAGAACGTGCGCAGTATGAAAAGAATAAGATAGAAGAGGAAGAACTTCAGATTCAGAAATTAAGAAAAAAGCTTGCATAGCAGGCGTGGAGATGCTATGAAGTATTCAATTGTAATCGTTACATATAATCGTTGCGATTTATTAAAAGAGTGTATTACATGTGCGTTGCAGCAGACAATTGTTGCAACGCATATTGTCGTAATTGACAATGCATGCACAGATGATACCGACAGGTATTTAAACAGCCTTTCAATACCGCAGCTTGTACATTACCGGCTGGATTATAATGCAGGAGGGGCCGGCGGCTTTTATGAAGGACTCAAAAAAGCGCATGAACTGGGAGATGAAGCACACATTATAATAGATGATGATGCAATGCTTTCTAAAGATTTTGCAGAACAGCTGCTGGACAAAGCACGGAAAAATCCAGAGATACTTGCATTTGCAGGGGCTGTAAAGACAGAGGGCTGTATTGTCCGGGATCACCGTCAGCGGATGAAAAGACCGGGCTTCAGAATGGAAAAAATCCCACTGGAGGAATATCAAAAGGAGTCTTTTTACTGCGATACGGCCTCCTTTTGCGGCTTGATGATCCGTGATGAGGTGATTGCACGGATTGGATATCCGCAAAAAGAGTATTTTATATGGTATGATGATACAGAATACTGTGTAAGAATCCGTGAAATTTCCCAGATTATGGTGGTTCCTGCGGCAGTATTAAATCACAAAACGGTGTTTAAACCGATGGACTGGCCAAGGCATTATACATGGAAAGATTACTATGGAATCAGAAACCGCATGCATATGGTGCGTACCCATGGGAATTTGTGGGACTATGTGGTTTTGCGGTTGCTTTTGTGGACGGGCAGTGGTATGCGTAACAGAATATTTGCACTGGTTCATCTGCATCATGAGGACTGGAAAGAAGAAGTATCCATCTATAAGCGGGGAATCCGCGATGGAAAGAAATTTTTAAAAGAGAAACAGAGGTAGAGAAATATGCATAGTGAACAGACGGAACTGCATTTGCAGCATATGATTGAGCGGGCGCAGATGGGGATGCAGGGCGAAGAAAAAGAGATTGAGGAACTGCTTTTTGATGAGGTCTATACGTTAGTTTATACGATTTACAAGGATAAAGAAAAGACACAGAAAGTAGTGCGGACTATTTTGGAAAAGTATGTTGCAAATCTTTCGGACAGAAAAATTCTGGACGTACATAAAAATGTTCAGGTCTATGCAATTGTGCGGATTTATCAGGCGCTGGGTAAAAAGAACGGGACATTATATACAGCAGCTGAAAATATGAAAGAATATGAATACACTGTTATTGCAGATGATTCAGAATTTGAAAAAATTGCAGATACTTACGCAGATGCGTTCGAGAGCGTACATGCCTATAAAGGCAAACCGGAAGCATTTCAGAATTTAAAGGCAGAAAAGATGATAATGGCTGCTTTATATATGTATGAAAAATGTACTGTCAATGAAATCAGCAGAACCTTAAAAATTGATGAAAGCATTGTGAAAAATGAAATTGCACAGTTAAAGGAATGTATGCTCAAAATAGGAAAGAGCACGGCAGTGAGAGAAAAACAGTCCGAGGGGAATGTGCAGATGCGTAAAAAGCATGGGAAAACACATCCGGGTGATGAACACGATGAAAAAGGACTGGTCGACTACCTTCTGCCGAATCTGGGAAAAGGAGCAAGAACAGCAATTGATATAGCAGCTTCGGTTGTTGTTATAGCTGTCTATTTTCTGCTTTTTCATTAAATGTATTGAAACAACAGGAAAATTAGTGTATCATTAATTGATTGCATCTTACAGGGTGCTATATATTGAATTGAGGATAGATTATGAAACTGATTATACAGATACCTTGTTTTAATGAGGCAGAAACCTTAGAGGTTACATTAAATGATTTGCCGAAACACATCGATGGAATTGATGAAATAGAGTATTTGATTATTGATGACGGAAGCCATGACAATACAGCAGAAGTTGCAAAGAAATGGGGGGTGCACTATGTTGTACGCTTTCGCAGGAACAAAGGTCTTGCCAAAGGATTTATGGCGGGGCTGGATGCCTGCTTAAAGAACGGGGCAGATATTATTGTCAATACCGATGCGGACAACCAGTACTGCGGTGCGGATATTGAAACACTGGTCAGACCGATTCTTGACAAAAAAGCGCATATTGTAATCGGAGAGCGTCCGATTGATGATACGGAGCATTTTACACCGTTAAAGAAAAAGCTTCAGCATTTTGGCAGCTGGGTTGTGCGCAAGGCAAGTAAGACGACAATTCCGGATGCACCAAGTGGATTCCGGGCGTATTCCAGAGAAGCTGCGATGAGAATTAATGTAATTAACGATTATACCTATACACTGGAAACAATTGTACAGTCGGGCCGTGAGAAAATGGCGGTGATGTCAGTGCCAATCCGGACCAACCCCGAATTGCGTGAATCCCGGCTGTTTCACAGCATGTGGGGATATATTAAAAAATCCATGCTGACAATTGTGAGAACCTATCTGATGTACCGCCCGCTGTACTTCTTTTTTATGCTGGGAAGTATTCTTGCGCTGGTAGGCGTTGGCTTTTTTGTACGGTATTTTGTATTTTTTTGTTCCGGTGAAGGTGGTGGACATCTGCAGTCACTGATTTTAGCCAGTACTCTTCTGATTGTCGGTTTTCAGACAATTGTGGTCGGGCTGCTCGGCGATGTGATTTCCGCAAACCGTAAGATTTTACAGGATGTACAGTATCATGTAAGGAAAATGGATTACAGCAGACAGGAATGTGAAGATGAAAAATCTTCCGATTTAGTAAAAAATGAGTCAGGGTTATCAGAATGAAAAAAAGACTGCTTATAACAGGTTCGACCTTTCCACGCTATGAAAATGACACCGAACCGAGGTTTATACTGGATTTGGCAAAATATATGAAAGAATACGCAGAGGTGACGGTATTGGTACCGGCAGCGCCCAAAGCAGCAGATACAGAGGTGCTGGAGGGCGTGTCCGTGATACGGTATCACTACTTTCCGGTTCATTCATTAGAAACATTATGTTATCCAGGAGCAATCGTACCCAGAATCAGAGAAAAGAAAGTCAGGGGCCTTCTGGTTCCCTGGCTTTTTGTGTCATTATGGGTGCATCTTTTTAAAATGAGAAAGTCCTATGACATTGTTCAGGCAAACTGGCTGATTCCACAGGGGATTGTCCAGTCATTCTTAAAAATGCCGTATATTGTGACCGGACATGGCGCAGATGTGACTTCACTGAATCATGGATTGTTAAAAAAATTAAAAAGAAGATGCTTAAAAAATGCATGGGGCGTCACTGCGGTATCCCAGCCTTTGATGGACGTATTGGATGGCATTTATAAGAATGAAAATCAGGCGGTAATTTCCATGGGGTGCGATACTTCACTTTTCGGACGGCAGTATCGTGAAGAAAATTATTTTGGACAGGGAAATCAAAAGGTACTTTTATTTGTCGGACGACTGGCAGAAAAAAAGGGTGTGTGCTATGCCATTGAAGCATTGAGAAATGTAGAGGATGCAATGCTTGTGATTGCCGGTGACGGACCGTTAAGGGAAGAACTGCAAAGACAGGCTGACAAAGTCATGCGGGAAACCGGAAAAAAAATTGTTTTTCTGGGGGCAAAAACACATGAGGAATTAAAAAAAATTTATGCTTCGGCAGATTTATTTGTAATGCCAAGCATTACGGCAAAAGACGGAGATAAAGAAGGCTTCGGGCTGGTGATACTGGAGGCGTTTGCTTCTGGGCTTCCGATTGTGGCAAGCCGCTCCGGGGGCATTACGGATATTGTAAAAGACGGTGTCAACGGCTTCCTTGTTGAAGAAAAAGATGTCAGCGGCATGGCAGAACAGATAGACAGGCTCTTGAAAGATGAGGAAATCTATAATAAAATGCAGATAGAGGCCAAAAAGTCGGCACAGCAGTATGATTACAGGCAGATAGCGGCACGTTATGCACGATTTTTAAAATTAATATGATATCAGGGGTGTGTGAGTGCGCGGCACGTAACAATCCGCAGGTATCATAGCAGGGGATGTCCCGGCATCATAAAATAGAAAAAATGGAGATTAGAGATGGGGAAACTGGACGAACAGCTGATTCAGCTGATAAATAATGAAATAGAAGGAAAAGGCGGCGGATTTGAGGAGTTTTGTACACTGGCATCTGAAGTGGTACAGCCGGTTGTAAAAAAAGTGTTTCCGAAAAATGAAACCTTGTATAAAAAGGCAGTGAAGCAGATTCTGGTGCGGATGTATCAGAAGATTGAAATGGCGGATATGAACCAGATTCAGGAATGGATGGAGCGGTTTGCGCTGGACGTTCTGGAAAAGAATTATCCAAGGGAAACGGCAGCAGCAAAAAAAAGAGAAGCGCGGCCGGAGCAGGAAACGGTAAAGAATGAAGAAAGTTTACAAAAAAGCGCCCGGACAGAAGAACAGGAACAGGATGAACTCATTGCGGCGGCGATGGCGGCCTTTGCAAAATTGCAGGATGACCAGCCGGAGGAACAGGTGGAACTGCCGGAAGAAGTACAGTCTTTTTTTGAACCGGAACAGCCTAAAGAACAGGATTTGCAGGACACGCAGGAATTACAGATAGAAATAACACAGCCGGCAGTACAGGAATCTGATGAAACCCCGGCAGGACAGACAGCACAGGAATCAGAAGAACTTCCGATGGAAGATGATGAAACGGAAGACATTGAAGGATTTTCGCTGGAAAGTGACGGGGACGAAGATGACGGAGATGAATTTGAGGAAGAACCGTCAGATGTCAGCAGTTTCTGGAACGACCGCAGCAATGTAAAAAAAATACTCATTGCTGCCATTCCGTGTGTAATAGCGGTTATCGTTGTTGTGGTACTGTTAGCAGGCGGAAAAAAGAAACAGCCGGTATCGGTGAATCACAGTATGTCAACCACGGCAAAACAGACAGAAACAACAACTGTAAGTACACAGACACAGTCGTCCACACAGGCACAGACAGCCCGGTCAGAAACACAGGAACAGACGGAACGGACGACAGCACATCAAACGGAAGAACAGACGACAAAAAAGACGCAGGCATCAACAAAGAGCAGCACGACAACACAGCGGACACAAAAACAGGACAGCACTGAAAGTCCGGAAAAAACGGATGATTCCGGAGATAACAATACACAGAAAGATACAGAGCCGGCCACAGAGGAAAAGACAAAAGAACCGGAAACACAGCATCCGACAGAAGAAAAAACAACACCGGAAGCAACGGAGGGCACAACACAGAATAATACAAAAGCAACAATTAAAAAAATCCAGTAAATGGAATGTAAAAATGGGAAGCTGTTATCCGCTGCTTCCCATTTTTGTTCATTATTGCATAAATGGCAAAACTGTGCTATATTTACCAATATATGATTTTAACGTGGGGAAATATGTGGACATCGATACAGTAAAATCAGTTAAATTTTTTAAAATATACGGAGGTTGTGATGAAAGTAGTATTACTTGCAGGTGGATTTGGAACAAGAATTAGTGAGGAGAGCCATCTGAAACCAAAGCCGATGATTGAAATCGGAGGAAAGCCGATTTTATGGCACATTATGAAAGAATATTCCCATTATGGGTATAATGACTTTATCATCTGCTGCGGTTATAAGCAGTATGTGATCAAGGAGTGGTTTGCAGATTATGCGCTTCACAATTCAGATGTGACATTTGACTTTACACAGGGCGGTAAGATGACAGTTCACAATAACTTTTCAGAACCATGGAAGGTTACACTCGTTGATACCGGTTTAAATACCATGACAGGCGGACGTGTAAAGAGAATCCAGCCGTATGTCGGAGATGAAACCTTTATGCTCACTTACGGCGATGGTGTCTGTGATGTGAATATTAATGAACTGGTGAAGTTCCATCAGTCCCATGGCAAGATTGCAACGATGACATCTGTCAGTGTCGGACAGCGTTTCGGCGTACTTGATATTGATGAGAACAATACCATCCGTGCATTCCGCGAAAAGCAGGATTCTGACGGAAGCCGTATTAATGCGGGATACATGGTATTAGAACCGAAGATTTTTGATTTTATTGAAGGCGATTCCACAGTATTTGAAAAGGCACCGCTTGAAAAATGTGCCGAACTCGGAGAATTAAAGGCATACAACTACAATGGTTTCTGGCAGTGCATGGATACCAAGAGAGAAATGGAAAAATTAGAAGAACTCTGGCAGTCCGGCAAAGCACCTTGGAAGTCATGGGAATAAGGAGAACGACAATGGATTTGAGTTTTTATAAAGGCAAAAAAGTCCTGATTACAGGACACACAGGATTTAAAGGAAGCTGGCTTTGCAGAATCCTTGTAGGCGCAGGTGCACAGGTGACAGGCTATTCCCTGACACCGCCGACCGAGCCGAATCTTTTTTCAATGGCAGATGTCGAAGATAAAATGGAATCTGTCATTGGAGATATCCGTGATTTAGCACATTTAAAAGAAGTCTTTGAAAAGACCCAGCCGGAAATCGTACTGCACCTTGCGGCACAGCCGATTGTGCGCGATTCCTATAAAGACCCGGTATATACCTATGAAACCAATGTTATGGGAACGGTCAATATCTGTGAATGTGTACGTATCAATCCGTGTGTAAAGTCCTTTTTAAATGTCACAACGGATAAGGTTTACGAAAATAAGGAATGGGCATGGGGTTATCGTGAAAATGAACCGCTGGACGGATATGACCCATATTCTAACAGTAAGTCCTGCTCAGAGCTGGTTACACACAGCTATATCAACTCCTTCTTTAATGATATGCCGGTAGCTGTATCGACCGCAAGAGCCGGAAATGTTATCGGCGGCGGCGATTTTGCCAATGACAGAATCGTACCGGATTGTGTCCGTGCGGCATTAAAGAAAGAAGATATTATTGTAAGAAATCCACATTCCACAAGGCCGTACCAGCATGTCTTAGAACCACTGGCAGCATACCTTTTAATCGCGATGAAGCAGTACGAAGACAAGTCTTATGCGGGATTTTATAATGTAGGACCGGATGAGAGTGACTGTATTACCACAGGCAATCTTGTGGATACATTCTGTGCAAAATGGGGCGAAGGCTTAAAGTGGGTCAACAAGTATGACGGAGGTCCTCACGAGGCCAACTTCTTAAAGCTGGACTGCTCAAAGTTAAAGACAACCTTTGGCTGGAAGCCGGTATGGAATTTTGATACAGCGATTGAAAAAAGCGTGGAGTGGTCTAAGGTATATGCAGCAGGCGGAGATATTCCTGCATGTATGGATGCGCAGATTGCGGGATTTTTTGATAAATAAAGACAAATCCGATGAACAACAGAAAGGAATTATAGAATGTTTGAAAATAAGAATGAATTAGAAGCAAGAGAAGAGATTTTATCCTTTGTAGATGAATACTGTAAAAAGTATCATGCAAAAAAAGAATATCACGAAGGTGACAGAATTTCCTATGCAAGCCGTGTGTATGACAGTGCAGAAATGAAGAATCTTGTGAATTCCGCACTGGAATTCTGGCTGACAGCAGGTCATTACACAGATGAATTTGAAAAGAAATTCGGTGAATACTTAAATGTAAAGTATGTATCGGTTGTAAACTCCGGTTCATCTGCCAACTTAAACGCATTTATGGCACTGACTTCTCCGCTGTTAGGTGACAGAAGAATTAAAAGAGGGGACGAGGTTATCACGGTTGCAGCAGGTTTCCCGACAACCGTAACACCGGCAATCCAGTACGGTGCAGTACCGGTATTTGTAGATGTAACGATTCCTCAGTACAATATTGATGTTACAAAGTTAGAAGAAGCATACAGCGAAAAGACAAAGGCTGTCATGATTGCGCATACACTCGGTAATCCGTTTGATTTAACTGCCGTAAAGGATTTCTGCGATAAGCACAACTTATGGCTTGTTGAAGATAACTGTGATGCACTGGGCTCTAAGTACAACTACAAGGGCGAAGAAAAGTTCACAGGTACAGTCGGTGATATCGGAACATCCAGCTTCTATCCGCCACATCACATGACAATGGGCGAAGGCGGTGCTGTTTATACAAACAATCCGCTTCTGAATAAGTGTATTCGTTCATTCCGTGACTGGGGACGTGACTGTGTCTGCCCGTCCGGCAGGGACAACCTCTGCGGACACCGTTTTGACAAGCAGTACGGTGAACTTCCGTTAGGATATGACCACAAGTATGTATATTCTCATTTCGGATATAACTTAAAGGCAACCGATATGCAGGCAGCAGTCGGCTGTGCACAGCTTGAAAAATTCCCTTCTTTCGTAGAAAGAAGAAGACATAACTTTGACCGTTTAAGAGCCGCACTCGAAGGTATTCAGGATAAGGTAATCTTACCGGTACCGTGTGAAGGTTCACGCCCAAGCTGGTTTGGTTTCTTAATTACGGTGAAAGAAGGCATTGACAGAAAGAAAGTTGTTGAATACATTGAAAACCACGGTGTACAGACAAGAAATCTGTTTGCGGGCAACTTAATCAAGCACCCTTGCTTTGATGAAATGCGTGCAACAGGAGAAGGTTTCCGTGTAGTCGGCGGATTAGACAATACAGACCGTATCATGAACGATACGTTCTGGGTAGGTGTATATCCGGGCATGACAGATGAAATGATTGACTATATGGCCAAAACCATTACGGAGGCTGTAAACCAGTAAATAATGAGTGAAAAAAACAAGGCACTGATAAACCAGATCATCCGTTTCGGGCTGGTCGGCATATCCAATACGATTGTATCCTATGTTATTTACGCCGTAGCGTTTGCACTGACAGATAATTATTTTCTTGCAAATGTGTTAAGCTGGCTGTTAAGTGTTCTGCACGCTTACTTTTGGCAGAATGTATTTGTATTTAAAGAAGATAAAAATGCACAAAAGAGAGTCTGGTGGAAGGTTCTTTTAAAGACGTATGCAGCATACGCATTTACCGGGCTGCTGCTCAACAACCTTTTGCTGTGGCTGTGGGTGGACGTCATTGACATTTCGAGATTCTGTACAGGAATTGCCAACGGGCTTATGGGAATCGGCATTGTGCTGACGGACAGGGAACTTTCAGGATATCTGGGACCGGTGCTGAATATGTTTGTCACGATACCGGTGAATTTTGTAATGAATAAATTCTGGGCATACCGCCAAAAGGAGTAAGTATGAAAGTAAAATTATCGTCATATGTTTCACAGTTTCTTGTAGATCACGGCATTACCCATGCCTTTACCGTTACAGGCGGTGGTGCAATGCACTTAAATGACAGTCTGGGACATCAGGAAGGACTGACCTGTGTATACAATCATCATGAACAGGCATGTGCAATTGCGGCAGAAAGCTATGCAAGAATTCATAATAAGATTGCAGCACTTTGTGTTACAACGGGACCGGGCGGTACAAATGCAATGACTGGTGTTGTCGGAGGCTTTCTGGATTCGATTCCGATGCTTGTCATTTCCGGTCAGGTACGTTTCGACACGACAGCCAGAAGTACAGGACTTCCGCTTCGTGCAATGGGGGATCAGGAATTTGATATTACAAAATCAGCGGCAGCGATGACTAAATATGCTGAAATGGTGACAGATCCGAAGCGTATCCGTTACTGTCTTGAAAAGGCATATTATATTGCAACGACAGGCAGACCGGGTCCGTGCTGGATTGATATTCCGGTGAATTTTCAGGGAAGCTATATCGAAACGGAAGAACTGGAAGGGTTTGACCCGGCAGAATATGAAGCGGAGCAGGCACCGGCAATTCCCGATGAAACGGTTGACCTTATTCTCGATAAAATCCGCAGTGCAAAGCGTCCGGTATTTTATGCGGGTAACGGTATCCGCATTTCCGGCGGATATGAAGATTTCCGCAAAGTTGTGGAACTGCTTGGCATTCCGGTAGCGACAGGCTGGGACAGCATTGATGCCATTGAAGACGAACACCCGCTGTATGTGGGACGCGGCGGTATTATGGGCGACCGTGCCGGTAATTTTGCCGTACAGAACGCAGACTTAGTCTTTGCATGCGGCAACCGTTTAAGTATCCGTCAGGTGGGCTATAACTGGAAGACATGGGCAAGAGAAGCCTATGTCATTGTCAATGATGTGGATGAAGCTGAGTTAAAGAAGCCGACCCTGCATGTGGATTTACCGGTATGGGGCGATGCAAAGGAACTGCTTGCAAAAATGGTTTCACGCCTTGAGGCAGAACAGGCAGCCGGAAATACACCGTTATTTAAAGAGAGCAGCTGGGTAGAAAGATGTCAGGAATGGAAGGCAAAGTATCCGGTTGTACAGAAAAAACATTATGAAGACACGAAGCATACCAATGTGTATGCGTTTATTAAAGAATTAAGCAGCCGTCTGTCAGAAGGACAGGTGACGGTTGTCGGCAACGGCTCAGCATGTGTAGTCGGAAGCCACGCTTATGTCATTAAAAAAGGACAGCGCTTTATTATCAACTCTGCGATTGCTTCCATGGGATATGACCTTCCGGCAGCAATCGGTGCGGTAGTTGCAGAACACGGCAATCTTGCATTAAACAGAGAAGCGTTAAAGCATGACGATATTAAAGATGTGATTTTAGTCACAGGGGACGGCAGTATCCAGATGAATATTCAGGAATTACAGACGATTATCCATCATCAGATGCCGGTAAAGATATTTGTAATCAATAATCAGGGGTATCATTCAATCCGTCAGACACAGACGAATCTGTTTGAGAAGCATTTTGTCGGTATCGGACCGGAAAGCGGCGATTTAAGCTTCCCGGATATGGGCAAATTAGCGCCGGCTTACGGTTATCCGTTCTTTAGATGTGAAACCAATGCACAGCTTGATGAAACCATTTCAAAGGTGCTGGCAGTTAAAGGACCGGCAATCTGTGAGATTATGGTGTCTATCGAACAGAAATTTGAACCGAAGTCAGCGACAAAGCGGTTAGAAGACGGTACACTCGTATCGCCGCCGCTGGAAGACTTAGCACCGTTCCTTGACAGGGATGAATTTTACAGTAATATGATTATAAAGCCGATTTCATAAGGGAGAAGAAATTGAAACGAGCAGTTATTACGGGACCGACCGGTGCGATTGGAACAGCACTGATTGCAGAACTGATAAGCCACGGAATTGAAGTGGAAGCAGTTGTAAGACCGGATTCCAGAAGAACAGACAATATTCCAAAGTCACCGCTGGTACACATTGTGCCGTGTGATTTAAAAGAATTAAAAACATTGCATGAAAAGATAGAACACGCAGACGTATTTTACCACTTTGGCTGGGACGGGACGTTTGGCAACAGCCGTAACAACGCTTATGGACAGCTTGAAAATGTCCGTTATGCGTTAGATGCCGTAGAAGCTGCCGCCGCACTGGGCTGTACGACATTTGTCGGCGCCGGCTCACAGGCAGAATACGGACGGGTGGAAGGCAGCTTAAATGCGTCTACACCGGCATTTCCCGAAAACGGCTACGGGATTGCAAAGCTCTGTACAGGTCAGATGACAAAAATCCTTTGTGAACAGAAGGGAATCCGCCATATCTGGACAAGGATCCTCAGCATTTACGGACCGTTTGATGGGGCAAAGACAATGGTTATGAGTACGATTGTCAGCCTCCTGAAAGGCGGGCGGCCGCAGTGTACCGCAGGAGAACAGATGTGGGATTACCTTTACAGCGCGGATGCAGGATATGCCATGTATCTTCTCGGAGAGAAAGGCGTGCCTGGTAAGACTTACTGTATCGGCGGTGGAACGGCAAGACCGCTTCGGGAATACATCGAAGCAATCCGTGATGCGGCAGCACCGGGGGCAGAGATTGGATTTGGAGAAATTCCTTATCAGGAAAAGCAGGTGATGTATCTGTGCGCAGATATTTCCGATCTGGAAAAAGACACAGGCTTTGCGCCGCGTGTAACGTTTGCGGAGGGAATTGAAAAAACCGTAGACTGGTGCAGGAAGAATTACGTATAAAGGAATAGAAACGATGAAAAAGATTAGTATTATGGTGCCATGCTATAACGAGGAAGAAAATGTGGTTCCGTTAAGCGAGGCATTGATTGCGATGTTTGAAAAAGACCTCCCGCAGTATGATTATGAAATTTTGTTTATTGATAACGATTCAAGAGATACAACAAGGGTGAAGTTAAGAGCACTCTGTGAGAATAACAAAAAGATTAAAGCGATTTTTAATGCAAAGAATTTCGGTCAGTTTAATTCACCGTATTACGGCATTTTACAGACCGAGGGTGACTGTACGATTCCGGTCTGCGCGGATTTTCAGGACCCGATTGATGTTATTCCGCGGCTTGTCGCAGAGTGGGAAAAAGGATATAAAATTGTCTGTGCAGTAAAGACCAGCAGTAAGGAAAATCCGGTGATGTATTTCCTGCGTTCCTGCTACTACAAGATGATTAAGAAAATGTCTTCCGTAGACCAGATTGAGCATTTTACGGGCTTTGGACTGTATGATAAAAGCTTTGTACAGGTTCTGCGCGATTTAAAGGACCCGATTCCGTTTATCCGTGGCATTGTCGGCGAGCTGGGCTTTAAGCGCACGGAGATTGAATATACACAGGCACAAAGACGCGCCGGCAAGACCCATAACAATTTTTATACGTTGTATGATGCGGCAATGCTAAGCTTTACGTCTTATACGAAAATCGGGCTGCGTATTGCAACCTTTTTAGGCGCTGCCTGCGCTGGACTCAGTGTCATTGTGGCAATTATTTATTTTATTCTGAAATTAATATACTGGAACAGATTCCAGGCAGGTATGGTTCCACTGATTATTTTAGTCAGCCTGACCAGTTCACTCCAGCTGTTCTTTATCGGACTGCTTGGGGAATATATTTTAAGCATGAACAAGCGTCTGATGAACAGACCGCTGGTAGTGGAAGAAGAACGACTCAATTTCAAACCGGAGAAGCCGGAACAGGAATAACGCTTTGAGCAGATTGGAGATTGTATGAAGTGTGTAATACTTGCCGGAGGCAGTGGTGACAGCCTTTGGCCGCTCTCAAGAAAAAATTATCCGAAGCAGTTTATGAATATTAAAGAGGGACGATCTTTATTGCAGGAAACGGTTGTCAGAAATATGCCGTTTTGCGATGAATTTATTATTGTGACAAAGGAAAGCTACCGCAATATTGTAAACGGTCAGATGAAAGCATTCCAGAGCCTCAAGTATCGTGTTGTACTTGAAGGCAGTCCAAAGGGAACCGCTGCGGCAATTATGCTTGGCAGCCAGTTTTGCAACCAGTCCGAACTGGTGTTCGTTGTGACGGCTGACAACCTGATTGAGGGGCAGGAATATAAGGATGCAATTATTCGGGCAAAGGAGCTTGCAAAACAGGGCAGTATTGTTGCACTTGGTGTAAAGCCGGCAAAGAAAAATTCCAATTTCGGATATCTGTTAAGAGATGAGGAAAATGTCCTTAAATTTATTGAAAAAATCCGTCTGGACGATGATGAGAGCTTTGGCTATGACGATGGATTTTTATGGAACAGCGGTATGTTTTTATACCGTGCAGGGGATTTAATCAATGCGGCGAGGGCAATCTGTCCGGAACTCTATGATACCTGCCGGATGGCAAAGCGGAAGGTTGCAGCAATCCGCCGTACCGTGCGTTTTTCGCAGAAGGTCATGAAAGACATTCCACAAGGCAGTATTGAGTGCCTGATTTTTGAAAAGTTAAAGGATATGAAGGTCGTGGAAACGGCATTCCGCTGGAAAGATGTCGGGAATGTCTGCGACTTAGATGAAAATTCAAGCGTATCCCACAGCGAAAATGTCTTAAAAAACCACTGTGAAGATGTAATGGTTATTAACAGTGCAGACAGACAGCTTGTGGTGACAAATGATATTCAGGATGTTGTTGTTGTAAATACCGAAGATGCCGTTTACGTATCTTCCAAGGAACGCGTTGATGACATTAAAAATATTATTTCCGAGAATAAAGAAAAGTATGAAAATTACTTTGATTATAACCGGATTTCTTACAGAGAATGGGGAATCCATGAACTGCTTAATGCCTCAGACGGTTACAAGGTCAAAAAGGTAACGGTATTTCCGGGCATGAGCATGAATCTGCATCAGCATGAAATGCGCAGTGAGCATTGGTCTGTTGTAGAAGGAACGGCAACGATTACATTAGGAACGGAAACAAAAGACTATCATAAGTATGAAAGTGTTTTTGTCCCGATTGGCATGAAGCATAAGGTTGCCAATAAAACCGATAAAAATGTAGTCATTATCGAAGTTGGTATCGGTGAAATCTTATCCGAAAGCGATATGGTAAAGATATACAGTCAGGAAAGTGACGGAACGGCAGAGGACAATTATGTCAAAGCGGCTAACGAGCCGGTTGTCAAGTTAGATCCGGCGTTTAAGGATAATCTGTGGGGCGGCACAAAGCTTCGCACGGTATTCGGTAAAAAGTGTGATTATGACGTTATCGGCGAAAGCTGGGAGCTTTCCGCACACCCGGACGGACAGAGCCGGATTGCAGACGGCAGATATAAGGGCATGCTCTTTAATGACTATCTGTCCATTATCGGAAAAGAGGCGCTTGGCTGGAAGTGTCAGGCACAGGATCGTTTTCCGGTACTGATTAAATTTATTGATGCAAAGCAGGCATTATCTATCCAGATTCATCCTGATGATGAATATGCACTGGAAAATGAAGGCGAATACGGAAAGAACGAGATGTGGTATGTTATTGACTGTGAGCCGGGTGCATACCTTTACTGCGGACTTTCAAAGGACGTATCCAAAGAGGAGATTGAAGAACGTATTGCAAACAATACGATTACAGAGGTGTTAAACCGCATAGATGTAAAGCCGGGCGATGTCGTTATGGTAAAAGCAGGAACAATCCATGCGATTGGTGCGGGCATTTTAATCTGTGAAATCCAGCAGAATTCCAACAGTACATACCGCATGTACGATTACGACAGAAGGGATAAGTTCGGCAATCCGCGTGAACTGCACGTTGCAAAGGCACTGGACGTTGTCGATACCAAGGCATATGTCAAGGATGAAAACTGCGAAGTGATTCTGGAGAAAAACGATGCCTATACACTGGAACGTCTGGTACAGTGCAAGTATTTTGAATGCCTGAAATATGACATTTATTCAGAAGTCAAAATCGGCATGGATGAAACATCTTTCCTGTCTGTTTTATTTATTTCCGGTGAGGGAACCATTGAAACGGATGACGGCAATAAGACGATGCCGTACAAGGCAGGCGAAAGCTTCTTTATCAGCGCTGGCAAGCGTTCGGTTGTAATAAAGGGAACAGGAACCTGTATCGTTACGCATGTTTAAAATGAAAACTATAAAAGCAAAAGCACACAGGTGTTAAAAATGATGAAAAAAAAGAGCGTAAAAGCAGCATTTTATGCAGGGGCGGTAATACTTGCCTGTTTTTACCTGCTGGTATTGTGGTGGGGTAAAAATCCGGACGTAGGACTGGAATACAGAATGTATTATCTGACCCATGAGCTTTCTGACTGGCCGGGCTACGGAAAACTGTCCTATGAACCGGGAACGACAGAATATTGTACGACACTCAAAGATAAAGACGGAAATGAGCGCAGTATCAATGTATGCCGCCGCAAGGGAAAAGGCTGGAAGGAAGACCAGTACGAGGGCAGTACAAACAGCGGAAAGGATGCATATCTTTACTACGTGTTAAACCGCACGGTAGAGAATGCCTCCTATCAGTGTGAAGTCACGGAGTTTGCGGGAAACGGCAGGGTCGAAGTTTACTGCAACGACAGAAAAATCGGAGAAATACAGGGTACAGGAACATTTACATTTGAAATCGGAAAACTTGAGGAAAAGGAATGTGACACGATTCATTTTGTGGCAGATAATGTGACATTCTGTCTGTGGAGCAGTGCCATTCTTTAAAATAAAGGAGTTATATGAAAGAGAAAGTGAACGTTTTGGCAAAGAAATTAAAGCCATACAGTATCCCGGGGGCGATTACCCTGGCAGTTGTATTAATTACGCTGATTTTAAAAGGAATCTGGCCGTTTGGCGGAAACCGGATTGATTATTTTGACAATATGCAGCAGGTCGCGCCGCTGTATGCACATCTGTGGGATTTCATGCACGGAAAGGCATCGCTGTGGTTTGACTGGTATACGGGACTTGGAACGAATGTATCCATGAGTATTTCAGCCTTTTCAATGTTAAGTCCGTTTAATCTGCTGTTATATTTAGTCCCGAGAAATCTCATTTTAGAGAGCATTTCCATACTGACGGCAGTAAAAATGGTATTTATGTCCGTTGCAATGTATGCATTGCTCAATCACAAATTCCCGAAGCTGCTTTATCCGGTAAAGACAGCGTTTGCCGTGATGTATTCGCTGTGTGGATACGTCATTTTATACGGCTCCTGCTTTACACCGTGGATGGACATTGTTGCACTGTTTCCGCTGCTGATGCTGGCGCTGGACAGACTGCTGACAACGGGAAAGAAGCTGTTTTACATCTTTATGGTGGCATTAAGCTTTATCATTAATTACTATTTAAGCGCAATGGCGCTCATTTACGTATTTTTAGTCAGCGGTGTCTATATTTTACTGCTGTGTGAGCGCAAAGCATGGAAAAAGCACGCTTGGAATTTAGGAATCGGTACGGCGGCGGGCATGGGACTGTCCTGCTTTGTATTAATTCCGGTATTTATGCAGTTATCCGGTTCACAGAGAGGAAATGCGGGCGGCAGTATTGTATCGCAGTACCTTGGCTGGATTAAGGGTGCGATTGTCACAGACGGCTCAATGGCGGCATTTCAGCGTTATATGATGCTGTACGGATTAAGCTTTGTGCTTGCCGTGATTCTTATCGGGTTAAAGAAATATAAAGAAGATAAAAAAATGTGCCGTGTCATGGCGTGCCTGCTTGGAATTGCCCTGCTTCCGATGTTTGTGGAAGGCATCAATTTAATGTGGCACTTCGGCTCTTACAACGGCTATACATTAAGAAACGGTTTCCTGATTGCATTTACACTGCTTTGCATGGGTGCGTATTATGCACAGAAAATGTTTGCGGATATGCCGCTTGAAAAGAAGTATATCAAACGTCAGATTGTGATTGCGGCGGTAATGTGCCTGGTATATGCAGCCGGTTATCTGCTGATTCCGCAGAATAACGAGATTCTTGCGACAATCTTTTTTGTGGCAGTCTTTATCACGATGTTTATCGTTTATTTAAGAAAGCTCAAAGAAGAAAAGGACGAATTTAACGTCAAATCCGTGCTTGCCGTGATTGCGGTGGAAGTTTTCTTAGGGGCATTTGCACTGATTGGTCCGCCGAAGTTTTATACCTATGAAGCGTACCAGGTCGGTGATTATGTGCAGTATGCCAATGAAGCCTATGAAGCACTTGATATTGAAGAATCGGCAACAGACCGTATTGTCAATCCGGACATCAGCCTGAATGCCAATTATCCGCTGATACTGCGCCGTGGCGCACTGTCAAGCTTTACGGCGGCATTAGAGAGTGACACACAGACTTTTGCAAAAAACTGGGGATATTCAAAATATTTTCTGTGGCTGTTAGATTCCGGCGGAACCGTCTTTACGAATGCACTGTTTCATGTAACGGAGGCCGTCAATCAGAATGACTTGGACCCGGCGCTGTATACACTGGAAAAAAGTTATGCAGATTACGACATAGACAGTAAAGAAGCACCGCAGGAAGGATATAAATTATATTCTGCCAATTACCGGCTTCCGTTTGCAATGACCGTAGCGTCATCTTTTGCATCAGAAGACTTGGGCGGGGACTGGGTTGACTTACATAATAAGTTCTATACGGCACTTTCGGGAGATAAGGAACCGCTGGTAAAGGGTATGTCGTATTCTGTAAAAAAGAGTGATACAGTACTGGAATATAATACACAGACAAGCGGCAATGCGGCAGTGTATTTAAAGATTGTGGATATCAATAACCGCAACAGTGATGCCAATGCATCATGGCTGATCAGCTCCATGCATGTCTATGTCAATGACAAAGAAGTGCCGGTGCCGACACTGGGTGATGTGGAAAATACAGCGTACTTTACGGATTATAACAACAATCTGCTGTATCTGGGCTGTTTTGACAATGAGAGTATCGATATCCGTATTGAATACGATGACCCTTGGTATTTAAAAGTCAGCGAAGTCAGCTTTGCACAGCTGGATATTGATAAAATGGAGAAGCTGTGCAGAGCGTATGAAAATACAAAATGCGATGTATCTTATACCAATGATTCACTGACTGTTAAGCTTGACGGTTCGGCAACGAAAAATTATACGCTGATACCGGTGGTTTACAGCAAAAACTGGAAAGTCAGTGTCAACGGACAGCAGGTGCAGGCAAAAGAAATCGCGGGACTTTTTACAGGGGTAAAGATTCACTCCGGTGAAAATATAATTACCATGGAATTTGAACCACAGGGCAGAAAAGAAGGACTGCTGATTACGCTTGCTACACTTTTAATACTGGTTGTATGCCTTGTCATTGACCACTTTAAGAAAATCAATGTTCCGGCATGGATTCAGTATTGTGCTGTATTTGTATGGCTTCAGCTGCTCAATGCAGTAGCCGTTGCAATGTTTTTAATACCAGTGATTGCTGCAGTTCCGGCGTTTCTGTACCAGATTATATTAAAAATTATGCAGATTTTATAATAAAATGGGACGGCATCCAATCGTGATAGGCGTCCCATTTTTGATTTTGGGCAAGAACAAATATCCCTGATGGCAGATGGGAAACCGCCTGCGCGAAATTCTTATCACAGCTTTGCGGCAAAACCGCTTAGAAATGAGGTAAATATGGAAAGACTGGCTAAAATATATAGAGAAAACGAAAATTTCCGGCTGATTTTAAAACTGTTTTTTATACTGCTGATGTCCCGCCTGTTTATGCTGGTGCTGATGGTGATTTATAACGTGTATATGGGAACGGACCGTTCCATTGCATTTTTAATGAACCAGTGGGATGCCAAGCGGTACCAGTTTATGATTGATAACGGATATACATTTCCGCTGGATACGGACCCACAGGCAAACTGGGCATTTTTCCCGATGTATGTGATGGTCTGCCGGTTTGTGAAAATGCTGACCTTCGGTGTAATGGATACGTACTGGGTTGGCATGACGGTGTCAACGGTATGTATTTTTATCGCTGCATTTACAGCAGTTAAATATATGAGTCTGGTGCGTGGCGGCAGGAGTGAAGACTATCTTTTGATTCCGCTGCTGATGTTTGCAGGTCCCTATTCTTTTTACTTTGGTTCTGTGTATACAGAAGCGATGTTTGTGCTGTTTATTGCGCTGTTTTTCTATGCGGCAGCTAAAAAGAAGTACTTGTGGGCAGGGCTTGCCGCTGCATTTGCAAGTGCGACAAGAATTGTAGGCTGCCTGCTTGTATTTGCGCTGATTGTGGAAATGTATCTGGATTTGACACAAGACGGTGGAAAACTCATTACATGGGCAAAAATCAAAAGCTTCATCGTGCAGATGTTAAAAATGCCGGAACGCATTTTTGCGGTTATGCTGTGTCCTTTTGGTGCATTCTGCTATATGACTTTTCTGCGCTTTTTCTGCGGTGATGTATGGGCTTATAAAAATGTACAGATTGCATGGCGTGAGGATACGTATTTTCCGATTGTGGGTGTATTGTGGAAAGCATGCACCGGACAGATTGAGCCGCGTTATACGTATATGGGCTGGTTCTGCATCGGTATTTTTATCGTGTATGGATATATGCTTTATCGCAGATACTATTCCATGGCGGTCTTTGGAATCATTTCGCTGTTAGTGCCGCTGACATCGCACGTAATGAGTACCTGCCGGTTTACGGTGGGAAGCTTTGTCGTATATATGGGTGTTTATGAGATTTTAAAGAGTGTGCATCCAAAAATACGGACAGCTATTTTGATATTTTTTGCATTTGCGCAGATATGGCTGCTGTTTATGTGGTATAATTCAGATTGCTGGTTAATGTAAATGTATATTGTATACATGGGAAAGAGGGATATTTGTGAGACTAAAAAAGAAAATTGTTGTCTGCTTTTCAGTCACAGTTTTTGCGGTATTGCTTGTTGCATCAGAAATACTGGTACATGGACAGACTGTGCAGACGACCCCAAAACGTTTACAAAAGATATCCAGTAATATCTGGGACATTGTGGAAAATGATAATGAAATTGCAGGCGGTTCGTCAATGCAGACGGAGAATCAGAAACCACATGAAACCAGAAAAAGAACCATCACAGCGGAAACTGTACCGTATGATGGTGTAAAGAGAAGCATTTCCTGCTGGGGCGACAGTATGATGTACGGCTGTGCGACAACGCCGGGATTTATTACGCTGGACGGTATTACAACAAATATCAGCTATGCCACGACACCGGATATGCTTTCACAGTTTACGGGGCTGACAACGTATAACCTTGGTGTCAACGGAGAAACGTCAAAAGAAATTGCAACCCGTGCAGGCGGTCTTACCATGGTGGTTGACCGTGATATTGTCATTGACGGGACAGGCATTGCTGAATTTAAGCTGCAGTCCTTATATGACGGGGATAATGTCTATATGGAAGATTACAGCGGTTATAATTTTCAGTCAGACCAGACCAATATCTGTGTGATTAACGGCGAAAAATATTATGTAACCAATTCTTATGACGGTGAAAGCCAGATTTTATACGGCACAGATGTGAATATTAAAGAAGGTACACCGGTTTATACACTGGCGGCGGTGGAGCGTAAAGATGACATTCTTGTGCTGGAAATTGGAAGCAACGCAGGCTGGTATAATGACTATGATGAATTAATCGCCCAGTATGATTCCATTTTGGAAAATACAGGCTGTAAATATTATATTATTGTCGGTGATACCGATGACCCGGAACTGTCCGTGGATATGAATAAAATTTATATCGGCATGGGCGAGACACCGTGGGAGCAGGCATTATCCAAGGCATACGGGGACCATTTTATCAACATGCGGCTCTATATGATTCAGAATGGATTAAGTGACTGCGGACTGGAAGCAACCGATGAAGACCTTGACGGCTTTACAAGGGGTGAGATTTCACAGCAGCTCAGGGCAGACTGGACACATTTTAATGCGTATGGCTATTATGCCAAAGCAAAGGGGATTTATGAAAAAGGTGTTGAGCTTGGATACTGGGGCGGACAATAAAATAAGAAATTTATGTGAAAAACTTGTCAGATTGTAATAAAGGTATTATAATACACAAGTTGAGACATTGAAAAATGAAAATACATTATGATAGATTTGAAGGAGAAAATTATGTTATCAGTAGTGGTACCAACATTTAATGAAGGAAAGAATATCAGAAATCTTGTAACACAGATTGATGATGCATTAAAAGGAATTCCTTATGAAATCGTTTTTGTAGACGACAGTAAAGATGATACACCACAGGTTATTATGGAAGTTGCAAAGGATTTTCCGGCTGTACGCATGGAACACAGAACCGGCGAAACAGGACTGGCAACTGCCGTATTAAAAGGATTTTCCCTTGCAAAGGGCGAATATATGGCATGCATGGATGCGGATTTACAGCATCCGCCAATCGTTTTAAAATATATGTATAAGGCAATGGAAAGTGGTGCAGACTTCTGTATTCCGAGCCGTCTGATTCCGGGCGGTGATGACGGCGGACTCAACTGGTACAGAAAGTTTGTATCCGGTACAGCCCGTAAAATCGGTCAGTTTATGTTACCGTGCCTGCGAAAGATTTCAGACCCGACAAGCGGTCTGTTCATGTTCCGCCGTGAGGTTATTGAAAAAGCCGACTTACAGCCAATTGGATGGAAGATTATGGTGGAAGTTCTTGCAATGGGTACATACAAGAAGGTTGTAGAGATTCCGTACAAGTTCCAGCAGAGAACCGAAGGTGAATCCAAGTTATCCGGTAAAGTAACGATGGAATACTTAAAGCAGTTAAAGAATTTAAGAAAGCGTTACAATAAGGCAAATCATTATGAAGTAGAAATCTGGTCTACGGAAAAGATGATGGCAGAGTAACAGCTTTATTGAACATGCCCCCACCTCAACGTGTTACTTAACGGCAGCCTTGAACATGCCCCTACCTCAACGTGTTACTTGACTTCGGTAGGGGCATGTTCAAGGCTGTGTGAATGTGGTATGCGGGATGTTTGGGGGCGTGTTCAAGAAAGTGTGGGTGCGCGGAATATGTCGGCTTTATGATCAGAGAAGTTCTAGGTGAGATGTGGGGCTGTGATATACAGTATATATAGTATAGATTTGGCGGCAGAAGATTGGTTTTCTGCCGCCTTATTTTAATGGGCGGTATTCGGATAGAAGTTCATCGGCATTTTCAATTTTTTGTTTAGTACACATAAAATCCTCCATTGTCCTGCTTTAATCTTCATCGGTCACGGCTCACTGCCTATGATTAGTATACCATAATTTCATGCAAGCGATATCTGATATATCTAAAAATCGCCCGAACCTTGCGGAACGGGCGATTTCTTATAAATGGCGCCTTTATGCCACATTTTCATTTCCCGGATTCTTTTCTTCAAGGAAAATCTTTCTTGAAACAAAGTTCCATACCATAACAATCGCCGTTGCCACGATTTTTGAAACCAGGTAATAGTAGGTCGGGATAAACGGAGATAAGATACCGTTTAAAATCCACATGATACCATCGTTGATACCAAGACCGATAACGCTTAATACGATAAAAATAATAAACTGGGTCTGTTTGGACTGGTCGGCTCTGCCTACAAATACATATTTCATGCTGGCAAGATAGTTAAAAATAACGGATACCGTAAAGGAAATCGTTGCCGCAATGATTGAATCCATATGTAAGAACTGAACCAGCACAAAAAGCACGGCATAGTCAATGACAAAAGCGATTGCACCGACAATTCCGAACTTTACAATCTGCTCGAATAATTTTTTCATGTAATCTCCATTCCGCAGGCATTTTATGCCGCATTTTTGCTGTATGTGATACTCTACCATATTAAACGTGAAAATTTAAATAGTCAAGCGGCTTTTTCCCATTAATCCGTTGTGCAATGTCTGTAAATGTGCTAAAATCAGCAAAGCGGGGAATGTTTTTTAGCAAAAGGAATTTAATAAAAACGGAGAAGAAAAAATGTCGTTTATTTCAGCAGGATTTTTTATGGCGATGGCGCTGACGGCGTGCCTGTATTATCTGATTCCGAAAAAATACCAGTGGGAGCTGCTGCTTTTTGTCAGCTTCGGCTTTTATGCCACTTACGGAATCCGTTATATGGGCTATATTTTGTTTACGATTATTACAAGCTACTGTATTACAAGGCTGATGGCTGCACAGAAAGAAAAGCTTATGCGGCGCAGATGGCTGATATTCGGGCTGGTTTCCAATTTCGGAATTCTTGTCTTTTTAAAGTATGTCAATTTTACAATACTGAATCTGACTTCATTGTTTTCGGTATTTCATCAGGCATTTCCGCTTGGAAAGCTTTCAATTGTGATGCCGCTTGGAATTTCTTTTTATACATTCCAGACAATGAGTTACGTGATAGATGTTTATCAGAAAAAATATGAACCGGAAACTAATATTTTCCGGCTGGCGCTGTTTACGGCATATCTGCCGCAGCTTTTACAGGGACCGATTGGACGTTATGACCGCCTTGCACCGCAGCTGTTTGAGCCGCACGATTTTAATCTGAAAAATATTGAGTACGGCGCACAGCGGATTGCATGGGGACTGGCAAAAAAGCTGATTTTAGCAGACCGCGCATACGTCTTTTCAAAAGCCGTATTTGCCGACTTGAATACATATTCGGGCATGTATGTGATTGTGGCACTGCTCACATTCTCCATTTATGAATACTGCGATTTTTCCGGCGGTATTGATGTGGTTATTGGTGTTTCCGAACTGTTTGGAATCCGTCTGGACGAGAACTTCCGCCAGCCGTATTTTTCAAAATCAATCGGGGAATTCTGGCGCAGATGGCATATTACACTGGGAACGTGGATGAAGGATTACATTTTTTATCCATTTTCCATTTCTAAAAAAATGCTGGCATTCGGTAAGAAAGCTAAGAAAATTTTTGGTAAAAAGACCGGTAAGATTCTGCCGATTTGTGCCGCCAATCTGCTGATTTTCTTTGTAGTCGGCGTATGGCACGGTGCGGCATGGAAGTATATTATTTACGGATTGTACAACGGACTGATTATTGCGGCAAGTAACCTGTTAAAGCCATATTACGCAAAATGGGCAGCAGTCTGTCATGTGAATACGGAAAGCCGGGGCTGGAAGACATTTCAGATATTCAGAACGTTTATTTTAGTCAATATCGGCTGGCTCTTTGATGCGTGTGCAACGGCGACAACTGCCTTTTATGCAATGCGCGCCGTATTTATCAATTTTAAAATCAGCATTTTAACAGACGGAAGTCTTTATAAGCTGGGACTGGTAAAAAGAGACTGGACGATTCTGATTGTGGCGACAATCATTTTGTTTATAAGCAGTGTGATGAAGGAAAAAGGGATGTCGCTGCGCGATTTCGTGGCGGAACGTCCGCTTGTTGTGCGCTGGGCAGTTTATCTGATACTGATATTTGCAACAGCACCGTTTGGCTATGTAAGCAGTTCAACGGAATTTATGTATGCACAGTTTTAGAAATGATTTAAAAGGAACGGAAAAATCATGAAAAAAAAGAAAAGTTTTACGTTGACGGCAGTCTTTGTGGCTTTGGTAGTGGTTTTAAATAATCTGCTGAATTTTATGCTCGTACAGCCGGGACTGACACGGGTTATGTTTCATGAACTTGAAACAACGAATCCGGACTGTCTGGTGTTAGGAACATCGCACGGCAGTTATGGGATTGCAACCGATGAACTGGAGAGCGGGCTTGATGCCGGTGCCATGAATATGTGCATCGGCGGTGAGTATATGATTGATGCCTATTACACGTTACAGTATGCCATAAAAATAAGCAGTCCTAAGGTCGTCGTGCTGGATATTGATTACCAGTATCTGATTAACCGCCACGATGAGAGTATTTTGTTTCATCAGGTGTATAACGGCTATCCCGACAGTCTGTTAAAGGTTTCCTATTTCTTTAGCAGAATCGCAAAAGAGGAATACCGCGGGGCATTTTTAAAATGGACGAATTACTGGCAGTGTTATTACATGATTGATAAGACGGTGGCAAAGAAGCTGTCTGATGACTATAAGGAATATTCGCCCGATGTTGTCAGCATGGATAAAAATGATGTCTATGAAGGAAAGGGCTTTATTAATAAGTCAAAAAATGCGTCTAAAGCAAAGACAACGGTACTTGGCTGGGACGAAAGCCTTGTTGCACAGAGCGAATGTCAGTATATTGAAAAAATGGTAGAGCTGTGCAGAAAAAATGATATTCAGATTGTTTTTACGACGGTCACGCAGGACCCCAGAACCGTTGCGCAGTATGCAGAAAAATTTGCACAGGCGGATTCTTATATCAGAAACCTTGCACAGAAATTAAATGTGGAGTATTATAATTTTAATTACCTTACTTTTGAGGCTTTTGACAGGGAAGAAGGAGATTTCTGGGACAGAGAGGGACATATGTACGGAGATACGGCGAAACGTTTTACGAAAGTTTACGCCGAAGTTCTTAAAAAAGCTTTGGCCGGCAGTCTTAAAAAGTCAGATTACTTTGGAGAAGACTTAAAAGAGATTTACAAGGACGTAGTGCCTTATGAATAAAACCGGAAGGTGAAAAATTTACATCAGAATGCCGAAACGGGCAGAATGGAGGATTTATGTCAATTTTAGTAACAGGTGGAGCAGGTTACATCGGAAGCCATACAGTTGTAGAATTACAGAACGCAGGATATGAGGTTGTTGTTGTGGATAACCTTGTCAATTCCAGCAGGGAAGCGTTAAAGAGAGTAGAAAAGATTACGGGAAAGCCGGTAACATTTTACGAAGCAGACATTAATGATAAAGAAGCATTGGAAAAGATTTTTGCACAGGAAAAAATTGAATCCTGCATTCATTTTGCCGGTTTAAAGGCAGTTGGTGAGTCAGTAGCCAAGCCTCTTGAATATTATATGAATAACATTTCAGGTTCACTGGTGCTGTTTGATGTCATGAGAAATCACGGCGTAAAAAATATCATTTTCTCATCTTCAGCAACTGTATACGGCGATCCGGCATTTGTACCGATTACAGAAGAATGCCCGAAGGGACAGATTACCAATCCATACGGTCAGACAAAGGGCATGTTAGAGCAGATTTTAACGGATATCCAGAAGGCAGACCCGGAATGGAATGTCATTTTACTGCGTTATTTTAACCCGATTGGTGCGCATGAGAGCGGAACAATCGGTGAAAATCCGAACGGTATTCCAAACAATCTGATGCCGTATATTACACAGGTTGCTGTCGGCAAGTTAAAGTGCCTCGGTGTTTTTGGCAACGATTACGATACACCGGACGGAACAGGCGTAAGAGATTATATCCACGTTGTAGACCTTGCCCTCGGACATGTTAAAGCAATTGAAAAATTACAGGAAAATCCGGGCTTAAAGATTTACAACCTCGGTACGGGACACGGTTATTCCGTACTGGATATTGTCAAGAACTTTGAAGCCGCTTCCGGCGTGCATATTCCTTACGAAATCAAGCCACGCCGTGCAGGTGATATTGCAACCTGCTACTGCGATGCAAGCAAGGCATATAAGGAAATGGGCTGGAAGGCAGAGCGTGATTTAAAGAAGATGTGTGCCGATTCATGGAACTGGCAGAAAAACAATCCAAACGGATACCAGGCATAGTTAAAAAATCCTTAAAAATAAAGAATGGAGTGCAGTTAAAATGGGTAAATATTTTGGCACAGACGGTTTCCGCGGGGAAGCCAATGTCAATCTTACAGTAGAACATGCCTATAAAGTCGGCAGATTTTTAGGCTGGTATTATGGAAAGAACCACGAGGATGGAAAAGCAAAGGTTGTTATCGGAAAAGATACCAGAAGAAGCAGCTATATGTTTGAATATTCACTGGTTGCGGGACTTACGGCATCCGGTGCAGATGCGTATCTTTTACATGTAACAACGACACCGAGCGTATCATATGTGGTGCGGACAGAAGATTTTGACTGCGGTATTATGATTTCCGCAAGCCACAACCCATTTTACGACAACGGCATTAAGCTGATTAATGACAAGGGCGAAAAAATGCGCGAAGATGTCATTGATGAGATTGAAAAGTATTTAGATGGCGATATGGCGGAGCTTCCTTTTGCGACAAAGGAAAAAATCGGCTGTACCGTGGATTATACGGCAGGCAGAAACCGCTACATGGGGTATCTGATGAGCCTTGCAATTTACTCTTTTAAGGGAACGCGTATCGGTCTGGATGCCGCAAACGGAAGTGCATGGACACTTGCCAAGGGCATTTTTGATGCGCTGGGCGCAAAAACATACGTGATTCATGCAGAACCTGACGGAACCAATATCAATAACAACTGCGGTTCTACGCATATTGAAAGCCTGCAGGAGTTGGTACTTAGGGAACACTTAGATGCCGGATTTGCATTTGACGGAGATGCAGACCGCTGTCTGTGTGTGGATGAAAAGGGAAATGTGATTACAGGCGACCATATTTTATATATCTATGGTTGTTATATGAAAGAAAGAGGAAAGCTTGTCGATAATAAAGTCGTTACAACGGTCATGTCCAATTTCGGGCTGTACAAGGCTTTTGATGCTGTCGGCATCGACTATGAAAAGACCAAGGTCGGTGATAAGTATGTATATGAATGTATGTCAAAGAACGGCTACCGTCTGGGTGGTGAGCAGTCCGGTCATATCATTTTCAGCAAATATGCGACAACCGGTGACGGTATTATCACGGCATTGAAGATGATGGAAGTCATGCTGGCAAAGAAAAAGCCGTTAAGCCAGCTTGCCGAGCCGCTTGCAATTTATCCGCAGGTATTAAAAAATGTGCGTGTAACCGATAAGACACAGGCACAAAATGATGCCGATGTACGCGCAATGGTAGAGCGCGCAGCCAAGGAACTGGGCACAGACGGCAGAATCTTAGTCCGTGAAAGCGGAACAGAGCCGCTGGTGCGTGTCATGGTAGAAGCAGGTAATGTCGAAACCTGTGAAAAATACGTTGATGCAGTAATTGACGTTATCCGCAGCAAAGGGTATGTGATTGAATAGACATTAACAGATAAAAAGAATAAAGCAGGAAACTCCGCAATAAGATGTAACAAGTCTTATTGCGGAGTTTTTGTATGAAAAATCACACTGATGTGCTGATTTTTCATACGGTTGTTTGTTTCTGAGCGGAAACAAACAACCTTGATAGCAGATGAGAAATCGCCTGCGCGAATTTCTCATCGCTGCTTCGCGACAAAGTCGCTCAGAAATGGGGAATTGTATGAAGCAGAAAAGTAAAATATCCGGGAATGTTCCGGCAAGATGGCATGCGTTTTATGCTTGCGGGTTGTGTCTGCTTGTATCGGTGCTGATTGTGACAGGCGTGTTTGGGGCGGTGTCACTTAGCGGGTGCAGTATGATAAAAAAGGACAGCAGTAAGGTCATGGGGCTGGAATATACCGTAGTGAAAGAGGAGGAAATCCCTGTGGAATTAAAAAAACTGATAGAAGCAAAAAAAGCGAACACATTGCGCATGACCTATGCCACAAAGGATGCAACATATATCGTGGCAGGCTACGGCACACAGCCGACCAGCGGCTACAGTATCCGTGTCAATGATCTGTATCTGGGAACAAATGCGGTTTATGCCGATGTCGATTTATTAGGGCCGGAGGCAGGAGAGGACATAACGGAACTGCCGACCACGCCGTATATTGTGTTAAAAATTGAAAAGCGGGAGGAGTCGGTGGTGTTTTGTATGTAATGAAAAAACAGCCGTCAGCCTGACGCGGCAGCAGGATTGTATAAAAGCTGTTTAACGGTAATTAAAAAGTGCATAAAAGGGAACGGGCATACATAAAATAAAAATATAGAAAATAGTTGGGAAGGGAGATTTGATTTGAGAATCGACAGAGAAGAAATTCATGAAAATAAAATTGTATGCAGTAACACCATGCAGATTACACTGGATGATGATTTTAACGTCCCGGACAGCAAGGCGGACATTGAAACCATTGTAAAAGAACGCGGCAGTGTCCATATTGATACGGTCAAAGCGGTGGGCGACCGGGCAGAAGTCACAGGAGGAATGGATTTTGCGGTGCTGTATGCGGGCAGTGAAAGCGGTGAAAAATCCGTGCTTCCGGTTAAAATGACGGGGACAATGAATATCGGGGAAGTTGTGAACTTATCAGGGGACTGCGAGAATACATATGTTTCCTGTCAGGCAAAATTAGAAGATATTACGGTGAAAATGATTCACTCCAGAAAATTAAGCGTAAAGGCAATCATTTCACTGACCGTTGTATGTGAAGAAATTCACGATACGCCGATTGGCTGCGGACTTTTGGAAATGCAGGACGAGGACAAATTACAGCTTAAAACGACCGATGTGGAGTATTCGCAGCTTGCCGTGACAATGCGGGATAACCTGCGTATCCGTGAAAGCTTTCTGATTCCTGCGGGAAAGCCGGAGGTAGCGGAACTGCTGTGGGAAGATGTCGATGTACGCAGCTTCACGACAAGGCTGACCGATGACGGCATGGAAATTGCGGGGGAAATGAATGTATTTGTAATGTATTCGTCCACAGAAGAAAATAGCATGGCACAGTGGTATGAAACGACACAGAATTTCAGCGGGAAATTAGATGTCGCAGGCTGTACGCCGGATATGATCAGCTACGTCAAATACTATCCGGTCAATTCCAATGTTGAAGTAAAGCCGGATTATGACGGCGAAAATAAAGAGGTGCAGGTAGAACTTGTGCTGGCGCTGGACGTCAAGGTATATGAAGAAAAGGAAAAGACCATTCTTACAGATGTCTATTCGCCGGTTAAAAATGTCATCAACACCACGCAGACATCAGTCTTTCATAAGCTGTTGGTGCGTAACAATTCGCGCTGCCGTGCTTCGGACCGCATGAATACCGGGGAGTACACGAACATTTTGCAGATTTGCAACTGTACCGGGGTGGCGCAGATTGACGACATTACCGTTGAAGAAGACGGTCTGCTGGTTGACGGTGCGATTATTGCAAATGTGTTTTATGTAACTGCCAATGATGCGGCACCAATGGGCAGTATCCGTGCCGCCGTTCCGTTTTCCAATAAAATACAGGTAAAGTCTGACGAGGAGATTACTAATATGGAGTATGTCGTAAATGCAGGAGTAGAGCAGTTAAGCGCTGCCATGACGGGCAGTAATGAAATGGAGATTAAGGGAAGCGTGGGACTTGATGCAATCTGTTTTGCGCCGTGTGAAACCGAGTCGGTCATGGAGTGTGAAGTAGAGGAGTATGAGGAAAATGAGTTCTTAAAATTCCCAAGTATCATCGGGTATATCGCAACCGGTGAGGAAACGCTCTGGGATATTGCAAAGAAATACCATACCACGGTCGATTCTATCAAAAACGGCAACCACGTTCTTGCAGACCGCGCCAGCGAGCGCGTCAAACGCGGGGATAAGCTGCTGTTAGTTAAGGCGGCAAGGTAACAGCAGGGGAATAAAGTAAGGTCATAAGTGAGATAATAAGCAGGGTAATAAGCAAAGTAAAGGACAGGGCATAAATCCGGGCAGAGTGTTTTGGGGTAGGAAAACTGCCCGGATAAAAGGTGTTAGTGTGAAAAATCCCTTTTTATCGCAGAACTGAATAAATTCAGTTCGCGATTTTTCCGGGATTAAAATGCCTGCGGAATGGGGATTAGTACGGAAATATGTATAAGTCATCACGGAAGCGGATTTGTCCAAGCTCCCGCCTGCGGTAAGTCTGGATAATATAGTGCTTTTTAGCGTCAAATATCAGTGAAATCTGCTTCGTATAGGAGTACGTACCGGGTGCATATTCCGTAATAACCAGTGAGGCGCGGTATTTTTTCTTGAGTTTCCAGATATCCATCAGTCCGATGCCGCTGCCGCCGTTTCCGGCGTGTGTCGTGTGGGCTTTCAATCCGAAGTCCTGAAAAATTTCCGGTAAAAATGGCTGTCCGTTATCGGAAATTTCGACAGACAGGTGATTTCCTATTCGCCCAAGGTTGATAAGAATTTTTTTATCCGGTACGTCAGACATTGCAATAAACGCATTTTCAATTAAATCCGCCAGCAAATGGGAAAAATCTTCTTCCGAAAGGGACTGCATGGCAGTGGTTTTGATGTTTTCGGTAATGCGGAGGGTATAACCAATCTGTTCCTGTAGGGCGCGCTGATACATTAATTGAAGAACGGCATCAACAGCACAGATACCGGTAGAGGCAAGCGGCTGTCCGTTTGTTTGGTATTCGGTCAAATTAAATTTTCGTTCCTGTGACATTGTCTGTAAATGCGCGGCAAGGGCAAGTCCCTGTTCTTTAAGCTGATGAGGGGATAATGTATTCTGGTTTTGCAGAAATGTATTTACGGCAAGTTCCATGGCAGGAATAAGCTTATTATCCCGGTGGATAATCTGTGCCAGTGCTTTATTATTTTCTAAAAGCCGGGTGATTTCCTGCTCTTTTTGGACAAGTTCATTTTTTAGTTTCTGCATTTCAAATTGCTGGAGCTTTCTGCGGTAATTCTTCGTTATAATAGCGCGCCACCATGAAATCAGGAGGAGGGCGCAGGGGAAGATGAGGAAAAGAGGAATGATAAACGGCAGGTAATTATTTTCAGTTGTATTAGAAATGCTTGCAGTAATATAACATATTAATATGAGCAGGCTGATGCAAGTACCGATATTGTTTAATTGAAGTTCATATAAAAATGGCATGCCCTTTTTCAGACGTTTAAATTGAAATGGAATATGTATTATAAAATACTGTAAAAATCCGTTCAATAATTTAATCACTACAAGGTTATTGATATTAATATATGAATACATGAAAAAAACAAGCGTAGAGAAAACAAAACTGGAAATTGTAAAAGAAACCAGGCTCATTGCAATAGAAATGATTGTGGCATTCAAAGATGTGGACCAGTCGGTTTTTGTAAATAGTGTAATAAAAATATAAAAAACGAATAATACTAAAAACATAGCAACAGGATATATCATTGAATGTATAAAACACAGACCGCAAGCGATAATTAGTGCGGAAAGAGTAAATAAAATCCGGGAGCGCAAAAATAAATCATTCAGATTTAGAATTTTACAATAACAGTAAAAGCAGCAAATTAATATAAAAAAGTGTGAAATAATAATAGCAGCGTACATAAAATCACCTATAGTTCCATAAAACAACAAAAAGCAACGAAAAAACAACAATAAAAACTAATTTTTTATTTCCGGCAGATGCTATAAGCTTAGCTTGAACATTAAAACCAGGAGGTAAAAATGAGCAGTCTTTATTGGAAAATATGGGAACTTATTTTTAAAAATTATTAATAAGTTGATACTTAAATTTATAATTGGTTCTGTATTTTATTCGCATAATAAAATATGAATTCCATAATAGTCGGAACACCTTTTTGTGAATGAATTCTCGCGGTGTAGTAAGTCAGCAAATCATCAATATCGGAAGTACGCCATGCACGGTTGATAGCATTCTGCATGGCACGTTCGATACTGGAATCTGTTTTTTTATATTTTTCACCCAGCACTTTAAAAATGCGTGTTTTCGGTTCGTTAATGGTGGCAAGGATTGCATCGGTAAGATAGCGGTAACCAATAACTTTCGGGCTGATGCCAATTAAATTCAGTTCATGCTGGATTTTTTGAATCAGCCTTTTATCTTTTGATTCAGACGGTTGAGCAGCTGGTATTTCGGAAGCAATTTTCTGTTTTTCGGAAAAAATCACTTTCTTCATAATGCGCAGAAATTCCACAACATATTGTGCAGAATAATTTTCCTGATACTTTGCAAGAATAAAATCAGCACCTAACTGTCTTGCGGATTCATAGGTAATATTGCTTGAATTATTGGTGGTTACAAGGATATATGGGTGTTTGGAAAGTTCAAGCTGCTGAAGCTGTGCTAAGAAAAAAAGTCCGTCACCGCCGCCCTGATGCAGTTCAAGGTCTAATATAACGGAATCGGGAAGAAATTCCTTCATATACTCAATAGCAGTTGAAGCATTATTAGTAGATGCAACCAGTGTAACATCGTCTAACCGGCTGATATAATCGTTTATTTCCATGCATGAAGTGGCATCATCTTCCACTAAAAGAACACGAAGTGTATGCTCTGTCATCTGTAATTGTCCCCCTCGTTTATAACTCAATATTTAATATAATTATAGTATATAAACCAACGAAAAGCAACAAAAACCAACAAAAAATCACCAACGAAAACAAATGGAAACAGAGAAAGGAAATGGGTATAGTATAGACATAAGATAGGTAGAGGGGGAAGCTGTATATGCAGTTTTCTCGTTGCCGTTTGTGATGGATTGTTTAGAAAGGATTGTTATGGAAAATAAAATTAGTTTAGCACGGACGATTAGTATAATAGGCACATTAATATTGTGTATCGCTTTAGTAGGTAATTCATTTGAAGTGTTATCTGTAACAGCATTTCGTATAATAATAGCATTTGGAATTCTGATACAGATTATATCATTGATTTGCAGCGTAAAGAAAAGAGAATTTTAAGTTTTTTTGGTTCTAATCAGGCCAAAATTATTACAGATGAGCAGAGTGTATTAAGATATGTGCTGGATAAGATTGATTTGATTGATTAGGAAATAAGGCATGTTAAGAGGCAAAAAGGTTTGGTATGAAGAAAGTTAAATTTTATTTTGTATTCAGTTTGATAGTAGTTTTTATTTCAGTGATAGGAATATTACTGGGTATGGTTCTAGTTACTATTGAACAGAAGCATCCGGAGTATCTTTCGGCAGGAATATTTAAAGGAATAATTATATTTTTCATGGCATTGCTGGTTACGGTATGCGTCCATGAGCTGGCGCATGCGATTGCTTTTAAATTACAGAGAATAGATATTCGTATGATTGCTATATTTCCAATATGTTTAATAAGAGAAAAAGAAGGTTTAAAGTTTCATATAGCTGTAAGTATGGAGATTGGATTTGGAGGAATTGTCATACCGGAGATACCAACAATTAGCAACCAAACAGAATATGAATCATTTCAGGGTAAAATGAGGGTGTCTTTAGTGTCTGCACCGCTATGTTCGGCATTTATTGGATTGATTTCATTGATATTAGTGTTGTGTACGACAAAGTATATAGGCAACGATTTTTGCTCGTATTATTTTTTGTTTTTCTCAGCGGTATTTTTATGGTCTGTATATATTAACTTGACCTCTATGCTTGATTTAGGCAGTATTGTAGGGGATTATTCCGCCGTAAAAAAAATAAAAGACAATAACGGCTACGCATTATTACAGATTTATAACTATTTTCTTCTTCAGGAAAATGAAAAGAAATTTGAAATGAGAGAGAACCAGAGATATTTTATGGAAAAGCTATATGAAGCAGGAAACAATTTATCTTTGGATAAAGAGGATAATTCAATCAATGTTTTGTTAATAAATGCAGTATTGTATGAAAGTCTTATGCGAAAGAATAGAGATAATACAGAAATAATAAATTTCGACACAGAATTATGGAAAAGAAATATGCATAATATTTTAAACAGGCTACAATTTGAAGCATATTTTCAAACTTTCTCCCATGCTGTCATTTGCATGCATTACAATGGAAAATCAGAAGAAGCACGTGAGTTATGGGAGAAGTATAAAGATAAAATGCCATGTACAAATGTTGGAAAATATAACAGTAAACAAGTTGAGTTGTGCCTCTGTGGGGAAAATATTGAAGAATTAAAGGAAAAAGAAAATATTAAGATATCCTCTTTGGATTCTTTATTATCAAATATAAACAACTATTATGATGATGAAATTTATTTGAATAAGTTAATTATCGGGGAAATCGCATTATAATAATGAATAAAATTTTATAAGTAGAAAGGGTTATAAAATGCGGGGAACAAAATATTATAAAAGACTTATTGTTGGAAGTGTTCTTTTTGGAATGATTGTATTTGGAAATGAAGTATATAATAATGGCTTATGGAATTTATCGGGATTGTTATGGGTTGCTTATGGTGCAATAGGATTTGGTGTGTTGTATCACATACTGTTTTCATGTTTTATTAAAAATAAGGTGAAGCATCGATGAACAAAAACAGTAAAACACAGCTGATTGTAATTATAGGAATTTTAGTTATAATAAATATTTCTGTTTTGATAATAAATGGTTACAAGGGAGAATCGATATTTAAGGACACTTTTATTTATGTGATAGATATATTGGCAACAATTTGGATAATAAAAGAGGATAGAAAGAAAAAATAATGTGAGGAAGATAGTGATGTGGTACTTTTTAATATTTCCCGTGATATTTGTACTATGGCGGGCATACCGGTTTGGCGGGGTGTGGCAGATTATCAGCAGTCTGGCATATATTGCGGTCAGCGGAGGCATTAGTATTGGGATATTTAAAACGGTGATGAAGCAGAATCTGCTGAAAAAGAAGAAAAAATTAATTGCATATGTAGTGTTTGCGGTATTGGTAGACCAGCTTATAAAGGTAATAATATACCAGTATCAGCCGGACATAAATCTTATCGGAAAAGCACTGCGTATATAATGTTTTTAACAGCAATGACAGCATCAGTGATAGACTCTGCTTTGTGGGGATTTACGGTGGATTATTTGAATTTTTATCAATTATTCTGTCATGATTTGAAAGATTTATATGTAGATACGGCAGTAGGATTTTTATTGTTAGGCATGAGAGAAGATAGAAAGTGTGAATAAGATGAATAAAAGGATATATGCAGGGACTACGTTAATGATAATTATTTCATCAATCTTAATTGAGATAAAAAGTTATAACGCAGTTTTTATCAGAATTAAAATAGCAATTATATTACTGACCTTTATACTGGTAGGTATATCTTCATATATAAAATTGAAAAGCTACAAGTCGTAAAATATGTGAAAATATGCAAAGTACGTCGGAATATCGACAAAGTACGTCATGTGTCTTGAAAAACAGGCTGTTTTTGTGATACATATTGTTGTATTAGAAATAATTTGAAGGGGATTGTAGGTGGAATGGATAAAAAATTTGTGATAACAGTTGGAATACTTTTAATTATTACAGGAATAGCAGGAATTTACATGGTAATAAATAATGTCAGCGGAAGCTGGGGAAGAATCGTGACGGGACTGATAATTGTATTGGCAATAGTGAATGTGAGAAATATGTATCTTTTACAGAAAAAATAAAGCTTATGTGGATACTTGATGAAATAAAATGAAAGAAGCAGGGGAAATTTAAGCGTGGCTGCCAATATTGTGCTGATTATTTTAAAATTTGTATTGAAAGAGGACATTCAAAATAGTGTATTGATTATCAATATGGATATTATAAGAAAAATAAACGGGATCTGCTTATATGTGGAATATTGGCTTTGCTGACACTTGTTATTGTATATAAGATGCATTTTATTATTGCGATACATGAGAATAGGGGGTTTTATGCATCACTCATGGAATTCATAGGTTCGTGGTATTATATTTTTGAGGTTATTGATATTATTCGGCTTCAAGACAACGCAATAGTAAATGAATATGGTCAAAAATGTATTTTTTATCATAGATATCTGTCTTTAGCAGCCCTTCTGGTTTCCGCATTTTTTATCATATTCAGTTTGTTTTATGAGCTTGACTATAATGTTGCATTGCTCATATGGGGCGCATTAACTGTTGGTCATATGTCATATTTTATAATGCTATTTATGTTTGATGAAGATTATTACTATTCCGGTGGATTTAAGATTTGTTATTCTGAAATAAATCATATTGAAGTTGAAGATGAAGTATATACTTCAAAAGCACTTGTTGTCGTATGTAAATTGATGAAAGACGAAAAAGTTATTGGCTATGACCGTATGGTGGCACAGGATTTTATCTGTTTGAAGGCTAAAATTGATGAGAAGACGAAAATAGTAAAAAAGTTATGAGGGGGGAAATGCAAATGAAAAACATGTTTAAATACTACTTATCAAATAAACGGCGGGGGATTTCTTTAATCTTTGTTATGGCACTTACGGTGTTTTCAATCTATTTTGTGACATCGCTGGTGCAGTCTATTTTTTCAACAGTCGAATATTCCAATATTGCATGTCTGAATGACTTTTCATTTGTATATCCGGTAGGTGGGTCTTCATTTTTGCAGAATGAAACGGTAGAAAAAATTAAAAATGATGACAGCGTGGGAAATGCGTACCCTATACTGCTGGAGTATACGGTCATTAACAATATTTTCGGAACCACGAGCGGTTATGTCGCATTTATGGACGAAGCAGATATAGGGGAAATATTTGATGATTTTTCGCTGACGGTAACAGAGGGCAGACTGCCGGAGGAAAACAGTTACGAACTGATTATGCACGAGGATATGCTGAAAAATAAAGGGTTATCCGTAGGGGATACATTTGGCAGTGCAGTCGATGAAGGAGAACAGATTGACGGAAAATATATGATTACAGGGGCATTTTCAGGGGACAGCTATATGGCTTTTGGGACAAAAAGCTACAGGCAGAAAGAATTGGAAGAACTGGGACTGGATTTTCAAAATACCACTTTCGGACTGCTTGTTACACCGAAAACAGATTTAGATACAATGAATAACATGCTGGATACAATGGGACACGATGAAACAGCGGCGATGACATTGTCGTATGCAAAAGAAACGCTTCAAGAGAATATAAGCAGTATCAAATTTTTAATGTTTGTTATTGTCATTGTAATCGCTGTGAGCATTTCTGCCGCGGTCTGCATTGTTCTTGAAACCATTTATAATGATAGAATGGAGGAATTTGGAATTCTATATGCCATTGGGTATAAAAAGAGCTGGTTATTTAAAAATATTATTGCGGAAATTATGGCGCTGGTTTTTGTTTCATGGATACTGGGGCTTGTGATTTCGTATGGATTTTTGACACTGGTTGCAAAATCAGTCTTTGAACCAATGGGACAGATACTGTCCATTTTTTCGATTCAATCACTGTTTTATACAATCATTGTTATGGCGGTATTTGTAGTTGTAACCATTCTGGTAACAATATTAAAATTTGCAAAAAAAGATTTGATAGCCATTATAGAAATGAGGTAGGGGAATGCTGGGTGTAAAGAATATTGATTTAGAATATATTGACGGGAGAACCAAAAGAACCATTTTTTCAGATGTGTCATTTGATATACAGAGTGGGGAGTTCGTATCTTTACTGGGACCTTCCGGGTCGGGAAAAAGCTCTTTATTATATATCGTTTCCTTATTAAAGACACCGACAGCGGGAGAAATATATTTAGATGATGTGTTGATTTCCGGGGCGAAAAATAAAAATGAAATCCGGTATGAAAATTTTGGATTTGTTTTTCAACATCATTTTTTGATTCCGCATCTTACGGTGCTTGAAAATGTCTGTACGGCAAGCTATGAGAAAAATGTTGAAAAGCAGGCAAAAGATTTATTGGAGCGGCTGGGATTAAAAGATTTGATAAATCAAAAGCCATATAAATTATCCGGCGGGGAGCGTCAGCGAGTTGCAATCGCAAGGGCAGTTGTAAAAAAGCCTCGGATATTATTTGCAGATGAACCGACAGCATCACTGGATCACCATACGGCGCAGGAAATTATGAAGATTTTTTCGGAATTACAGGAAAATACAACCATTGTCTGTGCAACGCACGATTACGGCATTTTGCCGCAGACGGCAAGAATATTAAGAATTAAAGACGGAAAAGTTGTAGAAGATGAAACAGAGGAAAATGAATAATGTCAGTTCGGGAACTTGTACTGCTGATTTTTTGGGGTATATCGTGTATTTTAATCACTGTACAGATTATAAAAATAAGGAAAGAAAAGGCAAGAATTCCTGATAAGGATAAAAATTCAGCAAAATTTATGGGAGGTATGATTGTAGTATACAGCATTTTTGTATTAATCATGTGCAGTGGGATGAAAGATTTTATAACAATGATGATTCCGACGGTGGTAGCTTTATCGAGGGTGTTGAATTTGTACAAATAAATAATTAGGTGGGAAAAAAGTTTTTATTTTGTTGAATGAGATATAAAAGGGGCAGTACCGCCCCCTTTTGCGTTTCATATTGAAAAAATAATGGGATAACCGGTTCTTTTTCGTTCTTTTCAGCTTTTGTAATAAGGCTGTCGACTGGTTGATAGTGTTTTTATTGATTTGATAAATTGTGTGTATTTTTTTGAAAAATAATAACAGTGTGAAATGTGGAAGTAGAATGGTTATAATAAATATTATAGTCACCGTTATATTTATCAATAGTATTCTGTATGCTTTTAATTCCATAACCATGATGACGGGAATCGGTTTTTGTAGTACGTTTTAGTTGCCCGTTATTGTCAAAAGGATTATTTAAACAGGAATTAATGAGTGTTATAACAATTATGGAGTGAGTTGTATTATAACCGATATTTAATTCGATAAATGAATCGGGTGTATTTTTAGTGGCTTCAAATGCATTATCCAATAGATTGCAGAATAATGAAGTGCAATCATCATTTGATAAAAAATCAGTGGAATGATGACGGATATCCGATTTAAAATCAATTTTATAATCATTACACAAATGTATATACCGTCCAATAATAGCGTTTAACAATGGATTATCGCATACTTTTTTTGGAGTAGAAAGCTTAGATGAATTGATTAAATTTGAAATATAAGCTTCAATTTGCTCGTTATTATTTTCGGTATTCAAAACCTGAATAGATTGCAGATGTTTTCGTATATCATGAAGAAGAATATTTTTATCTTCCTCATGTTCGATGATTGTCTTATAGTGCTCAATAGTAAGAGATTCACTTTGTAATTGAAGTTGAAGCGAGGTTGTCTGTTCGTTTTGCTTTTCTATAAAATTATATAACACGATAATAAGTACATTAATCAGCAGTAATGCAACGGAACTTATAATAATCATTACGTTTATATAAAAAGGCAAAGAGATAGAAAGGCATATTTCAAGAATTGTTATCAAAGTGAACGCTGTAATTAAAGAAATAAAAAAAGGAATAATAATTTTAGTATTACGAATTTGGTTGTATTTTTTACTGCTGCGTGAAAGTAAATATGCGATAGCGGTCATGGCAATAAAATAGAAAATCTTACTAATAAAATAAATTAAAATCTGAAGTTGAAAATTGTAAATAAAATTATAAACCATATGACTGTAATTTGGCACAAGCAACAATATAAGCATTTCGGTTATAATCATCATAAATGTGGCAATTATAGCATGAAAAAGACTTTTTCCCCATGTGACTTTGTATGTTAATTTTATAATAAGCATAGTATTTAAAAAGAATAAAATACTGTTTATAGCAGGAATGCTTAATACAGAGAAAATAACAGAAATGGAATATAACACAAAGTAAATAACACAGCATTTTTTAACGGAATATTTACGTACAAATAAAAGAGAACAGTATCGCCATAAAATGTAGCCTTCACATAAGTATGTAATAAGAGAAAGTATTATTATGTGGTATAATTTCATATGTAACCTCACTTCTATGATAAGTTATCGTGTATTTTCCATAAATAGCAGATAAGTTGTCTTAAAACTTTGATATGTATTGCGTGAAATAGGTATAGCCAAAGCTGTATTATCGGTGTAAAGCGTCGTTTTGTCAAAAGAAATAATATGATTCATATTAACAATATAACTGCGATGTGGTTGGAAAAAGCAAGGGTTTTTAAGCTGTTCTTTCCAGAAAATCATATTTTTTTTGGAAGTATACATTTCCGTAGGGGTGTAAATATTAACATTGCGTAGCTGTGCTTCTGCACAAATAATATCTTTTTTGGATAATGTTATAAATTTTGAATGAATTTCAAATGTAATTTTTCCGGAGATATCAGTAAGGCGTTTAATTGCATAATCAAGACCGGAATATAGTCTTTTTTTGTTAATTGGCTTATCTAAATAGCGAAATACATGAATATCCATAGCGGCATCAAGATATTCGGAATACGAAGTAACTATCATGATTATGCAGTCAGGATATAGAGAGCATAATTTTTTTGCTATTTCAATTCCGTTTATTTCAGGCATTTCAATATCTAAAAATACAATATCAGGAATAACAGACGATGAAAGCAAGGAAAATGCAGTATTAAAGGTAAAAATTTTAATAGTATCCATTTTTCTATCGGAAAAATATTCATTTAGGTATTCGGATAATTGTTTAGTGACTAAACAATCATCATCACATAAAAATATATTCATAAGAAAATCCCCTCAGTTCATAATAATACTGTTATTATAAAAGGCAAAGAAGTGAATTTCAAGAAAATTACTACATTTCATTACAAAAAAATAACATTTCAGGAAAAAATATGGAATATAGAAAAAATAAAAGATAAAATGATAATAAATTAATATAAATGGAGGAAAAATAAATGACAAAAATGAATCTTGCAAATTTTACAAAGCGTGTACTGGAAACGGCTCTTAAAGTAGAGGCTAATACAACTTCAAGTTACATATTATATCAACCGATTGTACCGGTTAAAATTAAGAAGTTTGCAATTAAAAGGCAAAAATAAATTTCTGGTAGTAGTTAATTACATTTAATAATGTTTGTGAGTATAAGAGAAAGACAATAGTGAGTGAAGAATATAAGTAAAAAAATAATTCAATGGCTGGTTGAATATGGAGTGATTCAGAAAGAAGATGCGGAATTATATGAGTATGCGGTGTTTACGGTATATATTCTGATTTTTACATTAGGAGTTTCGATAATTATAGGCGGAATAATGGGACATGTTGTGGAAAGTATTGTATTTATTATTACGTTTATGATATTTAGAAAATTTTGTGGCGGATATCATGCTAAACATATACAGAGTTGTTTAATGTTGTCGGTAATAATGATAGCAATATCAGTTTATATGATATGTATGATGATAGATTTATCAATAATGGTAGTAGGTATAACGTTATCATTAATCAGCATATTTGTATTTAGTCCTGTAGATTCCGAAAATTACCGTTTGAATGAAATAGAAAAGCAAGATTTTCATAGGGTTGTAGTGATATTAATTTTTATCTGCATCGTTGTAGAAAGTACACTATTAGCTACTAAGGAAATTAGATATTTTTATTGCATAGGTTTTGGGGTAGTAACGACAGCAATACTTCAGTTAATACAGGCAGCTCGAAATATATTGTGTAATGACTAGTATTATAATTTATTAAGGGTAAAAATATATAAACCATGAGATAAAGGAACTGTATGTAAATTATAGGATATGGATATAATAGACCATAAAATGGTCTTTATATAAAAACAAAAAGCCATTTTGACGTTAGAAGAAGCAGGGGAGAAAAGGCATCATACGGATAGGGGGCAGAAAGGAGGGGTACAAAGGATAGTTGTAAGAAACAAAGAAACTGAAAAGAGTAGGTAGAATTAATAAACAGAAGAATTAGGAGGTATAGTATGAAAAGAACAGTAAAAAAAGCAGTAGTGATAGGTCTGTCAACAGTCATGGTGGTTGCAGGAAGTGTTTTTGCTTATGCGGCAGAATCAACATCATACATGTATGCAGGTGGGTGTAAAATTAAGGTTAGGTGTGGTACAGAGTATGATGGAAATCCAGAATACTGTTTTACGGCAGTAGATTCTTCTAATGTGGTGGACATTAAAATAAATGGAAGAGGATATTGTGTACATGGAAGTCATAGTTTTTCTGATTATGCAGACCAAACATATGGATTGTTAGCAGGTTCACATTGTCCGATTGATTTTGACGGGGTAACAGCAACTGTTCAGGTATGGTCGGATGATGATAGTAATTCAGAAGACTTTTCTTGTTGGAGATAATTTTTTGTAAATTCACTAAAAGGTTGTGTAATAATGATATATAATATTGTTACACAGCCTTTTATTAGAGGGAAAAAGCACAATTTAGAGAGGGTGTTTAAATGAAAAAACAGCATTTTCAGACAATATTTAAAACAGGCACGGCGATTCTTTTATGTGGTATGGTATTAACAGGCTGTGGAACAAAGAACCAACAAAATACAACAGCCAATATTACTACGGCGGGGAATACGGCATTAGAACAGCCGATGCGGTTAGAGGCATTAAAAGATGACGGAACGGATTATCAGGCATATTGGGGAACAAAGATACAGTGTATTACAAGAGGAGAACACGGATATTATTATCTGACACCGGAAGAACCGTTGTATCTGATGTACTGGGACGATGACACGCAGGAGAGCATAAAGCTGTGTGCAAAAGCAGACTGTAACCATGATAATGCGGCGTGTAATGCGTATTTCGGAGATGTGCGTTATTATGACAGAACGGCGCAGGCGGCAGAATACGCTTCGGGATTTCAGATTTATTATTATAATGGTTTCCTTTATCTGCTGGGGACAGAAGGAAATCTGATTCAGGTCAGCCCGGACGGAAGTGAACGAAAAAGAATTACCAAAGTCTATGACTATGACGGAACGTCCAATACAAAGCTGGTATTTTATGAAAATGCCGTTTATGTGTATAACAGTGCGGGAAATCAGGGAAGCAGTGAAGAACATACCGAAACAATTACAAGATACACATTAGACGGTAAATCACAGGAGCGTGTTGTAGAGTGGAATGCCGTAAGCGGGGCGATTCACAGTGTGAAAAATTACGGAAATACAATATTCTTTTTATTATCTGGTCTGACAATTAATAAAAATGAGTCGGGGCAGGAATGGACCTATACCTATCAGGGACTATATGCGTACAATCATCAGACCGGACAATCTGGAAAAGTAATAGATGCAGAGATTACGTCATATGCGGTTGATGAAAAGCAGGAGCAAATTTATTATTTTGCATATGCAGACGGTTTGTATGTGTATGATATTAAAACGGAGCAGACCCGGAAACTCTATGATGCGGGGAAAGAAATGGGCATTGCTGAGATGTCTTATGACGGAAAATATTTGTATCTGTATAACGGCGAATGGGTATCTTATGCAAAATCGAATGAAAAAACAGAAATTACGCGTAAATGTATTGTTCTTGCAACAGACGGAAGTGTGTTATATGAACTTCCGATTAATAAAGCGGGATATATGTTGTTTGGAAATGGGGATTATATTTTTGCCGAACAGATTGTAGCAGATGAACAACAGCAGGCAATGAAGCTGACATATATGAAGAAAACAGAATTTGCGCAGGGACAGTGGCAGGTATTAGAGTAAAATGCCTGCAAAATGTCTGCGGAACGGAGAAGTGTATGAAAAATAAAAAAATTGTTGAATTAATGCTGATTTTAGGGGTAACAGCGGGGCTGGCAGGAGGCTGTACGCAGAAAACAAAAGAACAGTCCTATGTAAATATAACTGAAACGGCGGCAGAAAATCGTATAGAGCCGTCACAGGAATATTTATATGATGAAAATGGGAATCAGTATCATTATATTAAAACCGAAGGATATGAGGTGAAAGAAATCTGTAACAATAGACAGTTTCAAGACGAAAAGGTGCTTTATGACGGAAAAAGTATGCAGACAACTGTGTATTCCATTGCAAATTCATTTGGTGAGAAGAAATATCAGGTGACATATCTGGATATTCAGAAGCTTTTTATGGAAGACGAAAATGTAAAAGAGATTTCATATACGGTTGAAAATATACCGGGGGCTTTGTATGCAAAAGGTGAGGACGAAAAACTGCCGACGTCATATCGTGAAATTATTTATGATGACAATGCCGCAGTAAAGCTTTTGCCGGAAAGTACGGAAACTTTATATTTACGTTTATACTCAGAAGCAAAAAATCAGAGTGCATCGGAAGAACAGCAGTCGTTGATAGAAGACTTGGAAAAGGTGATTTTACGTGCGGATATTGCATATGAAGACGGTACAACGGTTACAAAGTATGCAAAGATAAAGTCGTCAAGCGCATACAGTGTGGGGTATCTTATCTTTTATGAAATACAGCTGGTATAACTGGATTAAATTCCGGTAGAAGACAAGTATACGCATAGTGGTTTTGGTGCAAAAATTTTACTGTTAAATGTAAAGGGGCTGATTTTATGTCAAAAAGAAAAATAAGCTATATCATCGGAGGTATTTGCATAGCAGTCTGCGTTGCGATGGCAGGAATGTGGTTTCTGAACCGCAACAAAGTCAAAGATGATTCGGTAACGGTGGATATCCGGACAGATACGGCGTCAGCAGGTGAAAATGAGGAGAGCAGTTGGAATACAGATGTACACGGTATTGCTAAAGCGGAGGGCGGATATTACTTTTTGCAGATGAAATCAAAGGGAATGTGCTTATATTTTTATGATGAGAGCGTGCATAAGTCTATTCCTGTGTGCAGTAAGGCAGAGTGTAATCATGACAATGTGCAGTGCAATGCATTTTTTCTGACATCAGAATATTTATCATCGCCAGTTCATTATTATCAGGGGAATATTTATCTGGTAAAAGTAAAAAACGGAATGGGTGTGTTGACAAAAATCCAGCCGGACGGCATTGAAAGAGAGGAAATCTGTGAACTGTTTCCAAATGCAAATGTGACATCTGTCAGTATGGTTTTTCATGATAATGCGGCATATGTGTATGACCATACGGGACATGCAGGCAGTGAGCAGGAACAGGATGAAACGATTAAAAAAGTTGAACTTGACACAAAGAAAAGTGAAGATATATACACTTACCGCGGTACGGGAAGTGCAATTTCCGGGGCAAGAAGCTTTGGCAATAAATTATTTTTTAAAGTCAGAACATATGAAATTAACAAAGATACGCTGAAGCAGTCTTTTCAGTACCAACTGTATGCGTATGATTATGACACGGGAACGGTACAGACAGTGGCAGAGGGCAAAAACATATCAGATTACTATGTGGATTTGCAGAATAACATTTTATATTACTATGTTATCGGAGAGGGGCTGTATCAGTGCAGGCTGGATTCATCACAGCAGAAACTGATATATAAGGCAGATGCCACGATTGCCGTTGCTTCATTGTCATTTGACGGCAGGTATCTGTATATGGGAAATGGCGGCATCGGCAGTGCCACAGATGCCAAAAGTGCAATAGACAGAGTGGTTTATGTATTGGATACCGACGGAAATGTATGCAACAAAATCAATATGCAGAGCAATATGAAGCTGTACTACGGTGATGCGGATTATCTATTTGCAGAAAGCGGTGACAAGGTATTTTATATTTCCAAAGCTGATATTCTGACGGCGCAGGAGTGGGAAAAACTGGAATAAAAAAACACACAAAGGTGGTATATAAATGAATAAGATAACTGATATTTTTGGTTATATATCAAGCAAACAAATGAATCTTGAATACATAGAAAAAATATTGCTACAGGCATTAGACCAAAAGCAAGATATGTACAAAGTTCCGGATACTGATATTGTAGTATATATAGGAATACCTAATGATTCAATATTAGATGAATATAAAAAAGGTGCAGTTCAAGACTTGTTGATTTGTAATAGAAATATAGCATATATCATCAAAAATAATCAGGTAATTGTTATCGCAGGCTATGTTATTGTAAATTAATGTATTTAAATTAAGGTGAAAATCAGGAAATGCATAAGAGGAGGGGGAAGCAGTGCAGCTGACAAAATACAGGGCATTTGGGAAATTCCGGGTTATACAAATGGCGGTTTCGTTATTGAGTATGCTCATATATTGGGGATTTTCATCAGGAATATTTGAAATTTTGTTTAATTATAATGAAAGTTCCATTGATTATAATGCCCAAAAGGCAGAACAGGTACGTCACGATATGTTGGAGAGCAGTATGTATCTGAGCGAATATATGAATATACAGGGATATACAACAACGATTATGTTCATTCTGATGCTTGCTGTGCTGATTTTGTTTTATCAGGAAAAGAACGGATTATTTACGTTTCGTTATGTCCGGGGAGAAAGCCAGAAGAAGGTAATTCTTTCAACGATTTTTCAGTATTCGTGGATAAATGCGTTGTGGTATTACATTATTTATATCATCTATCTGAGTATCGGGTACTGCATTATGGGAAACCGCATGGAATATATACCGAGAAATACATTTGACGGCATTTTTGGTGAGGGTTTTAGTGCGGCAAGTCCGTATTTGTATTATATGGTTCAGGGGATTCCTTCTATATTAATAGGAACTTTTGTTTATACATTGTTTGGCTGTGTGATCGCACTGTATTGTAAGAAAAGCTATCAGGCACTGCTTTGGATGCTGGGATATTTTTGGGGTACGCAGATTCTATTGGAATTTTTCCGGTGCACATTTTTAAAACAGCAGGCAGGACTTGCATGGTTTATCGGAAAATTTGAACCGACATTTCTGTACGGATTTTACGGCTATGTATATCATAATCCAACGATAAGAACAGCATTACAGACAATGGATTCACTTATTTTACCGGTTTTGTTATCCTGCGTTCTGCTGATTATTTTCTTTAGGAAAGAGGAAAAAATAAATGCGTAACAAAAAATATTTCATTGTACTGTTTATTTTTATAGCATATGCCGTTTATGACTTTGGCGGAATGGCATTTACAGATGGACTGTATTCTCCGCTGGTTCTGTATGGGTGCTATATATTTTTAATGGCAGATAAAATGAATGAATTAACGGCAATGTCGATTTACAGGTATCATTCTGTTAAGAATTTATATATTCAATATATGAAAAATCAGATGATGGCAGCATGTGTCTATCTGGCAGTATTTTTTGCGGCGGGGATGATTACAGGTGTTGCCTCAGCGGTATTTGACCGTGGATTTTTTGTATCATGCGGTGCAATGATAAAATTTCTGATTACCAGTTATGTGAATCTGCTTATCATCGGATTTTTGCAGCTGGTTTTAAGAATTTTGCTGGGGAAAAAAGGCGCAGCAGGGGCATTAGTGCTGTATTTGTTTATCTGTGTATTAAAATTTATGGCAGGCAGACCGTTTATCCAGCCATTTATACTGGATACGGCATACTATAGGTGGAAATGGATTGCAGCGCCAAGAACCGTGATAAATTATGGATTGTGCGTTCTTATTGTCATAGGACTGGCATATCTGCCGTATAGACAGGATAGGAAGATTCGGTAATGAAAAAATATTTATCAAAAAAATATATTAAATACATAGGAAGCCTGTGTGCGGTGTGGGCGGCGCTTTGGAATGTATTTCTGCTTGGAGTGTCACTGGAAAATTCCGGTCCGGCAGCAGACAGTACATTGTTACAATGTATTTTGAGCAGTGAAAATTATGCACACGACTTTTTTACGCGGCAGTTCTGGTTCATCAGTGTGTTTGTATTTTATATGGCAGTTTATTTTGTCGTATTTTTATTTCTACAGCATGAATCCGGAAAATACCGTTCAATGAAACTGCATCGGTATGGAAAAATGGGATATCTGAAGCACTGTGAAAGCAAAGTCCTGCATGGCAGTCTGTATGCGGTACTGCTTGTTGCTGCGGGGCTGGCGGGGATTGTTTTGTTCGGACACATTACAGGAGCGGTTATCCGGACAGGCAATGAAGACATGATAGTGGCGGCGCTGCTGCTTGCAAAGATATTTTTGTGCATGGTTTTATACGGAAAAATTACGGTATATCAAATATTAAGGAAAAGCAGCGATTTTGCGGCATTTTTTATGCTTGTGGTTTTATTTGTACATCTGGCGGCAGAGGTGTACACAAAAAAAATACATTTTTTAACGTATACAGGTGCGGTGGAAAGCCTGTGCGGTATTTTAATATTAATTGTGTTGAATACGGTAACAGAACTTGTTGTGAGAAAAAAGATAAAAACAATGGATTTGTGCTAAGACAGAAATGAGGGTATATATGGGCGAAGTGATTTTAAAGATAGAAAATGGAACAAAGAAATTTAAAAATGAGCTGATATTTCAAAATGTAAGCATGGAGTTTGAAAAGGGCAATAGTTACGGATTTGTAGGACCAAACGGCTGCGGAAAAAGTGTCTTTTTTAAGACTTTATGCGGATACTCCCTTTTGACAGAAGGGCAGGTCATTTACCGGGGAAAAATTATCGGAAAAGAGCAGGATTTTATTGATGATGCCGGAATTGTCATCGAAGAACCGGAGTTTATAAATAGTTTGTCCGGTCTTGAAAATTTAAAAATTCTTGCGGAAATTCAAAAGAAAATTTCAGAACCGGAGATTATAGAGGTTTTAAAACAATTTGATTTATATGAAGACAGAAATAAAAAGGTTGGAAAATATTCTGTCGGAATGAAGCAGAAGTTAAGACTTGCGCAGGCAGTGATGGAAAAGCCGCAGGTGTTGATTTTAGACGAGCCGATGAACGGACTGGATAAAAAGTCAGTAAAAAAGGTCGAAGACATTTTAAAAGCATTTGTTGAAAACGGCGGAACACTGCTGATGACCAGCCATATAGAACAGCAGGTGGAAGCGTGCTGTAAAATTGTGTATGAAATTGACGGCGGAGAGATTTTACGGGTGACGGATTGATGTTAAAGCTGACATTCTGACGGCATAGGAGTGGAAAGAACTGGAATAAAAAGTATGAAAAAGAAAAAAATAGCGGTTATAGCAGCCATTGTGGTGGCGGTAGTATTTTTAGGGGGAATTGCCACATATGTATCTGTATTTAAAAACAATCATTCAGCACTGGAAATTAAAGACGGTGTAACGGACACGCAAAGTAGCTGGAATACAGACACACATCACATTGCGGCTGGAAATGGAGGATATTATTATACACAATATGATGCAGACGGAAAGATAAGATTGTATTATACACAGGTAGAAAATGAAAATGGAGTTGTGTTATGCGCACTGCCGGAATGTACCCATAAAACGGATGCGTGCAGAGCGGTACTTTCAGGAGAGGCATATCAATTTGGAACGGTATATTACTATAAAGATTTTTTATATGTAATCCATAAGAAAGAGGGGATGGGCTATTTGTGTAAAATAGATTCAGACGGAAGCGGAAGGGAAGATGTATGCGCTTTATTTGCAATGGACAAATTTTCGTCTGTTTCATTGGTTTTTCATGAAAATGATATTTATGCGTATGACAGCGTGGGAAATGCCGGAGGAAGTGAAAATCATGTTCAGGAAATAAAGAAAATATCAATAGGGGATTATGCAGTGTCAACAGTCTATGAATACAGTGGAGTTGGTGCGGCGATTACAGGAGCAAGAGATTTTGGAGGTTATCTGTATTTTATTGTAATGGAATATCGGCTGGATATGGATAGTAAAACGCATTATGCCGATGAACGGTTATACAGATATGATTACGGAAATGGCATAGCGGAAAAAGTAATTGACAAGCAGGTATCGGATTATTTTGTGTTGGGAGATACATTGGTTTATTTTGAAAGTGGTACGGGATTGTATGTTTATGATTTTAAAACACAAAAAGAAACTTTAGAAGTACAGGCAGATAAAAATATACTTGTTGCCGGTATTTCTTATGACGGTCAGTATTTTTATTTAGATAATGCCGGAATGGGAAGTCTGACAGATGCAGCAAGCCGAATAGAAAGAGTAATCTATGTGTATGACAGGAGTTTTAATTTAATCAGGGAAATAGACTGTGGAAAGGACTGTACGGGAGTTTATTTTGGAGATGAAAAGTATCTTTTTATAAAACAACTGGATGCAATCTGTTATATAAAGAAAGAAGATATTTTAAATGGGGAATGGGTACAGCTTAAATAATACGACCTGTACCAAGAGGATTTTAATTGATAAAAAGAGAGAAAAGTAATGCTTAATAATAAAACAGCTAAAAAGAGAATTATTTTAGCCCTGTTTTCAGTGATTCTGGTAGTTATAATGACAGTCTGTGCGGTTCAGGTAAGGCGAAAAGTATTGTATGACAGTGTTGTTGGAGAGTGTAGTAATCAGGAACTGACTGACCGCTGGCGAAGTAAGGGCGAGGCATATGATATTGGGGTTAATTCAAAGGGAATGGTTATATTTAAAGATAGAAAAGCAGCGTTAAAGCAGGCATTGGAAGATTATCAGCTGGGGTTTGAATACTTGCAGGCGTATCAGCATCTGCCGAAAGTTTCCACGAATCCAAAGATATGCAGACAGTATGCCTTGACTGCTTTCCAGCAGACCAGTGTACCAATGACGGTAGAAAACTATAAGGAAATAGGCCGGCAGTGTATGCAGATAGCGGCTTTTATGCAAACGTATCTTAACAGTTTTGGGGAATAATGGTTTTCGGGCGGATTGTGTAATGCACAATGAATATAGCAAGATAGTAAAAAAGATATAAAAAATAATAAAATTTGACAAAAACCGGCCATTCACGTCAAAAAACGTCGTTTCATGCCAAAGGGGTTCTAATTGGTAAAAAATGCAGTTATACTGAAATCAAGAAATACACAAAGGTGTATATAAAGCAAAGATATAACAGGCTGTAAACAAACAGCCTTTATATAGAATAAACAGCCGTCTTGATGTTCAGATAAAGCGGGGGAAGAATGACAGCAGGCAAAGAGGGGGCAGAAAGGAGAATGTTATGAAAACGACAGTTTTAAAATTAGCAGCAAAGGCAGCATATGCAACTGCAAAAAAGGCAGGCAATTCAGCTTCTATCTATGGAATGTATCAGCCGAAAGAGCCGAAGACGCTGAAAAAGAGCAAGTAAACTAAATTTGAAGGAATTTTATAGGAGGGAAGCGTATGCTAAGGATAAAAAATAGTTTGATTAAAAAGGCAATAGCTGCCGGTTTAATGATAGCTACGGTAATGGGGACAAGTATACCAACGTTTGCAAGTGAATGGCATAATGGCTATTTGAGTCATGGGGATATCATATCATTCAAAACACGAATGAATTATGATTATTCAGATGGTTCGTGGTGCGATATTTATTTCTATTCAGTTTCGGTTGCATTTATAGCAGACGGTTATGAAGAAAATAAGACGAATGAATGGCATTCTAACGCAAGCGGACATGCAGAGTACGACATTTATCAAGACGGACGCTTTGACGAAAGTATTTCTGTAATTACATCATTAGACGAATATGGAAATATTAGTGATTATATCTACTAATCATTCTTCAAAGACAGCAGACGAAGTATAATACCGGATGAATTGTTTTTGAGCGAAAACAGTCAGCCGGAATGGCGGATGAGAAATCACCAGGGAGGGATTTCTCATCGCTGCTTCGTGATTAAATTGTTCAGAAATGGGGGCTATTATGAAAAAAGTATATGTTGGAATACTCATTTGTCTGGTGATAGTGATAGTCAGTGCAGGCTGTGGAAAGAAATATATGCAGGAAGCAGATGATACGGACTGGGAGCAGGGAACGGTACAAAATATTACAGATGCACAGTCATGTTACGTCAATAATAAGGTGGCAGATGATGGATATGGATATTATTTTACAGACGGAACGAAGGGGAAATATTACAGAATTTACTATTATGATGCTGGCTGTGAGCAGGCAGTGCCTTTATGCAGTAAGGTGAATTGCAGTCATAAAGGGGAAGATTGTGATGCTTATTATACAGCAGACCAGTGCTATAACGGGTATATCTGGTATCAGAACGGTCATTTATTCCGGCTTGAATATGATACAAAGACAGGGGATATGAAGCTGATATATTTTGATAAGGACGGAAGCAATGAAAAGAGTGCCGGAGTATTGTGGAATGGTGAAAATGTTGTAATGAACAAAGTATCCGATTATGAGAAAAATATGATACTTCACAAAGGATATATTTATTATTGCTATGAAACTGATATGCAGGAGGAAACGACCGTATATAGATTGAAAATTGACGGTTCAGGAGAAAAAGAACAGATTGGAATAGTAGAAAAGCCGGAGATTGAAGTGAAGAATCAAACCATAGCGGTGCGGAATAATCAGAATCGTGTTTATATTACAGTAGATTATTCTGTTAAAGATACTGCGCAGCATTATATGGAATTATATGAGTACAGACTTGAAAATGGAGGATTTTCCCGGAAAATGACAGAACAGGCGGAGTTAGACTATGCCTACCAATATGATGAAAGCGGAGAGCATATTATAGGTGTAACCGGTGAAGGATATGGGGCAGTGGATTTAAGAAATATTGCATTCGATGATGACGGAAATATGTATGTCTATCAGTCCATTACTGGGAAAGTTTTGAAATGTAATATAGATACGGGAGAAAATGTGAAGATTTATCAGGATGACGGATATGGGATTATAGAATGTGCCGGAGACTGTCTATATCTGAATCAGAAAGATACCGGGTCATTTGATAAACAGTATAAAATTACGGTGATAGATTTATCCGGAAATTATATAAAACAAATAGACTGTCAGACGGCGGCGAATAGTTATCCAAGCGGAAAAAATGATATCTTTATGAAGAAAAGAGTCAGCTCAGAGCAAAGGGTCAACAGTGAAGGAAAGAATATCATGGTTGAGTATCTGCTCTATGATATGACAACAGGGGAAAGCAAAGTGATACTTGAGGGGACAGCATAAGATAGCAAATGTACTGCCGGACAAAGGGGGAAAAAGGATATGATGGAATTTAAAAGAGTCTGGAATATCAAAGTAATCATTACTTTACTTTGTCTGGCAGCGGTAAGTGTGATTTTGTTTTATAATGAGCAGATTCAAAATGGAACAAATGAAATTATAAGGTATGATGAAGGCTATAATCAGAACAGTTACAGTATTTTTGATGTAAATCAAATGGAACTGGATATGATAAGTCAATACAATACTGGGAAGTGGAAAGAAACACAGGATGGACAGACAGATGATATCAAAGCATTTATAAATTGGTATTATGTTACATATATCGGAAAAAATTCTCCTAAAAGAGATGTCTTTATGGTAACAAAAGAACTATTTTATAATAAAGCAGTTTATGTTGAAGGGTATGCTCAAAGAATTGCCGGAATGTATGAAAATGCGAAAGCAATGGTACGTATCGGGGCATTTTCTGATAAAAATTCTTTTTCATACAAAAATATATTAAAGACAAGTTATGATTTATCCCAGAATGCACAAATAAAAACAGAACTGAGAGGAATGCGTGCGTGGGAAAGTGTTTACCAGTATAAAATCATCGGTTATTTTCATATTGCTTTTATGATGATAATTGTTTTTAGTTTTTTATCTGAAAGAAAAAAAGGCTTGTGGAGCATTATATTTTTATCAACGGGCGGCAGGTGGAAACTGGCGGCAAAAAGGCTCATGATAATTGCTGTATCTGCGGTTATATCTGCAGTAGTATTATATGGAACAATCTGGGGGGAAAGCTTATTTTTATACCATGGAGGTCAGAGCTTAACTGTGCCGGTTCAAAGCAGTTGTATTTTTTCGGATGTATTACTGCATATAAATAAAATTCAGTATATAGGATTAAATATTCTATTGTGTGCATGTGCCGCAATGACTGTCGCAGTTATTGTGTGGGGAATTATTTCCGTATGTAAAAGCCAGACGGGGTATATGGCTGTGCTGTTGTGTGTGTTTGTACCGGAATACATTTTTTATACAGTAATTTCCCAAAGAAATGCGCTCGCAGTATTGAAATACTTTAACATCTTTCAATTATTTGTACCAATGAACAGCGTGGTTGAATATGCAAACTGTGAAATCGGAACACTGCTATTTGGCAGAATAGAGCTTATTGCAGGTCTGGTATTGGCATTGTTTTTAGCGGGGGCATTTTTATCAATCCGGGCAGCACAGACAAATTATCCGATACATCATTTCTCTAAAATGAAAAAGACAGCGGACATAATTAGTGAAAAATATCACAGCTTAATAGCAAAGCTGACACCGTCTGGTCTGGAAGTCTATAAACTGCTTGTGATACAAAAAGGATTTATTATTTTATTAATACTTATCGTTTTGATGTCAAATGTAAAAATTTATGGAGGAGTTTCGTATGACGAAGAAAGAATCATTTTGCGGGAATATTATGAAAAGACACAGGGAATGACGACTGGGGCAGCGGTAAATGTGGAAATTAGCAGCTATCGTGACAGGCTTGAAAGGATGCAGGAGCAGTATGCAGAATTAAAGTTGGCGGCTAAAGAAGAAAAAGAAGCAGACGGAGCGGTGCTGGATGAGCTGATAAAGGATATAACCGTATTGTCAACAGCAGTGGAGTATATGGAGCATCAGACGGAATATCTTGAAAATATGAAAGAAACACGGAGAGTAAATCCGGTTATTATAGCACCTTACATTTATGAAAATATGCTTGGAGGACGTTTGGATTACAGTATGAATATAGTGAGTCTGTATGTTTTTGTGACATTAATTCTGCTTATGAACGGAGCATTTGCTTATGAAAAAAAGGATAATATGACAATGGTCATACGAAGCGGTGCAAAGGGACGGACTTTTTTCGCTGTAAGAAAACTGTTGATTGAAAGTGTGCTTACGATATTAATAGGAGCTGGCGTATATGGATATTTTTATTATAAAGTATTATGTGTGTATCATCTGACTGGCATTGACAACAGTATTTTGTGTCTGGAAATGATGAAAGATTTTCCCATTGATATTACAATAAGGCAGTATTTAATTTGGGGTGTATTATGGAAGATTTTGTTTATGTGGACAGGAACAATGGTGATTACATTTATATCGCTGGTTTTACGGGAGCAGGCGGCATTACTGGTATCGCTGCTTATTTTAGTACCGCATGTGCTTTACCTGTTGAATTTTAAATTTTTTCAATATTTTTCTGTAATCATACCAATGAATACGTGGCAAATGTGGAGAATTTACCCAAAGAAAATGATTTATGCGGTATATTTGTGGGCATTTTTTATCGGAGGATTTGCAGCTTATGGTATTATAAAAAAATGGAGCATAAATACAAAATTACGATAGCGGTTATAGATATCAAAAAAAATAATAAACGGGGAAATCAAAAATGCAGGAAACAGCGGTAAGATTTGCAATATGTGATGATGATAAAGTGTATGCGGAAAAAATGAAAGCATTGATATTACAGACCTTTCATCTGCCGCAGCCGGTTGAGTGTGTCATTTATCTGAATCAGGAACAGATTTTAAAATGTTATCGTGAAGATAAAATTGATATTATTTTTATGGATATCGAGTTTGGCGATGTCATAGGATTTCAGGTGGCACGACGGTTAAGTATGCAGGATTCACAACTGGCGGTTGTATACATGACCAATTATGAGCATTATATCACAGAAGCCTTTGTATGCAGACCGCTGGGGTTTATCAGAAAAAGCCATGCAGAGGACGATTTGCAAATTGCAGGGCAGGAAATCCGGCGGTTCATCGGACAGAAATACAGCCGGTTTGTGTTTGGCGGCGGGACGGCAGTTGTGGAAGTTCCGCTGTATAAAGTTTATGCGGTGGAAATCTACGGACATGATATGGTGATATTGCTGGCAGACGAAAATATCCGCGTGCGGGATAAGCTGATGCGGGTTGAAGATGAGCTGGAAGCACAGGATTTTGTAAAAATAAGCCGAGGAAGAATGGTGCATTTAAAATATGTCACAGCGATTGAGGGGAAAACGGTACGGCTGCATGAGAACTACGAATTTGCAGTAAGTGCAGACAAAATCAGTATGCTCAAAAGCCGGTGGCTTGCATACAAAATGCTGCATTAGAAGGGAAAATTATGACAGTCTTTGATTCATTTATTAATTTACTGCAAAGTGGAATGATAACGGCATTTCTGATACACTGCCTCGGAATTAAGAGAAAATTCCAGAAAAAAGCAGCAATTCTCGTTTTTGTGACGGTATTTTTCGTATATCTTGAAATACAGACATTTTTCACATCATTTGAAAATTACGGAGTGTTATTAACGCTGCTGGTAACAGGGGTACTCAGCTTCGTATTTTGTGAAAAAGGTTGGATTGAAAAGTGTATCTGCAATGTGGTCATTCTGATGTTTTCAGTGGCTGCGGCGATTATCAGCGGAAGCATCGCAGGACTGATATGGAATGTGGGATATGTAGAACTCGTAGAGGGTGCTTCGGCACAGAAAATGGCGGCAATGCTTTTCACCCAGCTGCTTTTAGGCATTTTTATAGGGACATTTATCCGGTTTCAGGATATTTTGATAGATACTTACGATTTAAAATTTACACTGGGTGTATTGAGTGTTCCATTAATTTCCATTGTGGTTGTTACGGCAATACTCAGCCAGCCGGTTACAGGGCGGCGCGACATTTTACAGGCGGGACTAATCACCGGTGGAATGATTGTGGTGAATCTGATTGTGTTTATCATGATGAAATATGAAAATAAGCAGTATCGTGAAAGATTGAAAAGTGAATTGCTGATAAGAAGTTATGAACAGCAGAAGGCAGATATTGAAGAAATTAACCAGCGTTACCGGATGACACAGAAAAACCGTCATGAAATGAAAAGGGTACTCAATCTGATACAGGACTATTTGCAAAACGGTGAGCAGGAAAAGGCGCTTTCCTATTTATCGGAATTAAATGTAGAGGAGCATATCATGTCAGAACAGATACTGTATACAAAAAATTCGGTATTAAATTATATGTTAAACCGGAATATCAGCAGGTGTAAAGAAAAAGGAATTGATGTCAAATGTATGGTTACAGGCAGTATTGACGGCATACCGGACAGGGACGTTTATATCCTGGCAGGTAATTTATTTGAAAATGCGGTGGAAGCGGCATGTCAGGCGGAAAATCCGTATATCAGCATTACAATCTGCGGAAACGATACCTGTCTGTATTTTGAATTTTACAATTCCACCAAAGAAAATGTCATGCAGACCAATCCGCAGTTAAAGACGACCAAAACAGAAAAGGCAGTGCATGGATACGGTATCGAAAATGTGCGGGAAATTGTCGAAAAATATCATGGTACAATAGAATACCGGAGTGAAGGGGATTTTCTGTTTGTCTGTAAAACCGTGCTGATAAAGGAAAATGTGGAATTATAAAAAATGAAAATAATGTAACCGGAATTGAAAGGAAGAGGGAGCATGATACACACAATTGCGCAGAAAACAGCAGATATTTTTTGCAGACAAAATGTGGCAGATGAAGAAAAGAAAGAAATCTATATTTATGGCATAGAACTTTTGGTTTCAAGCCTGATAGGTGCGGTGCTGATTCTGGGGATAAGCATAGGGATAGGAAAAATATGGAGTGGAGTAGTGTTTCTTTCGGTATTTATACTGGTACGCCAGTATACAGGTGGATACCATGCAGATACTTATGTGCGTTGCAACGCTGCATTTGTACTGACCTATCTGTTGACTGTCGGCATATGGATATTTTGCAGAGTGCATGCTTTAAAAGTGGCAGTCTGGTTTATTCTGCTGGGTGCATATATAATAATGGCGGTGCTTGCACCGGTTGAAAATAAGAATAAACCATTAGATGATGAAGAAGTAAAAAAGTACAAATGGAAAAGCATTGTAATTTATTCGGCATTTATTATGGTAGTTCTTGCGGCAGATATTACGGGTGTTTTTTATGAGGTCTGCCTGTACATTAAAATTATATTAATTATCATAGCGGTTCTGATGGTTTTAGGAAAATTTAAGGAAAATCTGACAGAATAGAGAAGACAGTAATAGAAGTAAAAACCTCCGGCAGCAGAACGACTGTATTCCCAAAATATTGGAAATATACAGTCTTAAAAGTGCTGCCGGAGTTTTAAATTTTAAAAATTATAATTTTTAATAAGAAGCGGCATTGCCGTAAAACATAGCCTGAAAGTGTGATTTATTTGAGCAAATCGGCAGTTGTGGCAGTAGAGCCGTTTTCCTTAAACCAATTGTCAAATTTATCCATAATAGCGCTGTGTGTATCGCTTGAAATAGAAGGCAGCTCCTGACCCCATGATTTGGTAGCAAGGGAGAATCCTTTTTCCACAGCCTTGACCATTTTTTCCATCTGCTTTTCATCGCCGTTAGAAAGAGCAAGGGCGAAAGAGAAAATACGGTCTGAAGTCTGATTAACACCCCAGTAGCCGTCTTCGGAAATGTCTTCCTTTGCCTGGGCAATCGTATCAGCATCGGCAGTAAATTTGCCGCTTGCAAGGACTTTCCACATATCATCGGCTGTACCAATAGCAATACCCTGTTTTTTAAACATCTGTGTAACAAGGGACTGCATCTGTGCAGAACGTTTTTCTGAATCAGCTTTTAACTGGGCAACCAGTGCGGCATTTTTTGTCTGTTTAGAAGAAGCACTGACGGTTGTTTCGTAGGTAGCACCGGCTTCGGATTTGTAAGCGGATTCTTTAGAAGAAGCTGTTGCCTTATCTGCTTTCTGAACCTTTTCAATCGCTGTTGCAGCAGTAGCTGCATAACCTGCATTAATTCCATTTAAACTCATTATAAACCTCATTTCTGCACACCTTTTCGCTGCTCAAATTCATACCGGGTGTGCGTGGTATAAATTTTACTGCCCTCCGTGGCGACGCATTTGCAGTATTTTTGCTTCTATTTAATATATCGGACAGGACAGGAAAAAAATCAAGCGGGCAGAGGGAATATGTAATAATTTATCCAAAAGCATTTTGTCATAATCCGTTTACTTTCCCGCATAGTATTGGTAAAATACAGTTGTTTACAAATTTACAAAATCAAAGATGTCAGAACGGCAGAAATGGAGGAATTATGAAGGTTTTATTAATCAACGGAAGTCCGAAGAAAGAAGGATGTACATATACGGCTTTAAAAGAGGTGGCAGATGAACTTGAAAGAAACGGTGTGGAAACAGAAATTTTTCATATCGGAACAGCGCCGGTAAAGGGCTGTATGGGCTGTGGTTACTGTGCAAAGACAGGAAATCATCAGTGTGTATACAATGACGATACTTTAAATGAAGCAATTTTAAAGGCAAAGGATGCAGACGGTTTTGTATTCGGTTCACCGGTACACTATGCGGCGGCTTCAGGGGCGATTACGTCATTCCTTGACAGACTGTTTTATGCAGGTTATCCAATGGCACACAAGCCGGGTGCGGCAGTAGTCAGCTGCAGACGCGGCGGCGCAACTGCGGCACTGGATCAGTTAAACAAGTATTTTACAATTGCGCAGATGCCGGTTGTTTCATCAAATTACTGGAATATGGTGCATGGCAATACACCGGAAGAAGTCTGTCAGGATAAAGAAGGTTTACAGACGATGCGTATTTTAGGTCGGAATATGGCATGGATGTTAAAATGTATCGAAGCCGGAAAGAACAATGGTGTGGCAGTGCCGGAGGCAGAGGCGAAGGTGAAGACGAATTATATACGGTAAGGGATATTTTTGTATCCGTGTCCCTCAACGTGCTACTTGACTTCGGTCCACGGATACAAAAATATCTGTGAGGGTGTGGCAGCCCGGGAGAGGAGCAGGAGGTACGCCCTAGGGGGCTGCCTCCTGTGTTTTGTATTTGTGGTACAGGTCTATTTTGGGATATATAAGTACAAAAAGAATCCCCGCCAGCGCTGAGGGGGGATGCGCTGACGGGGATATATCGAAATAGGGGAAACTGGCTAATTAAGTTGTAGACGGGTCCGGTTCTGCACTTTTTTCAATCTTTACAGTGCGGTGTTTCCAAATACCTGTCCAATATAAAATGTAGAGTATCAATGCGGAAGTCGCATTACTTACTACTACGGCATACCAGATACTTTCAACGCCCATATGCAGGAGTGTTGCACACACCCACAGGGTAAGAAAACGAAATACCCAGATACGGGACGCATCAACCATCATTGTTATCATCGTATGCCCGCAACCCTGAAATAATCCCTGGGTTACGTTATAAAATGCGTTTGTCCAGCAGCAGAGTGCCATGATAGATAAGAAATCCGTGGCAAGCGGGACAACTGCATCGTCCGAAGTAAAGAAGCGGACGATTGGCTCGGCAATGAAACGTCTGGATAAAATCATGCCGCATACAAATAAGAAAACGGCTCCAATCCGTAATGCGATGTGATAAGATTTATCGGTACGTTTAATATTACCGGCTCCGAAATTCTGCCCGACAATGGTCGATATGGCTGAGCCGATACCGTTGGCAGGCATGGTAATAATGCTGTTTATTTTATTGCCGATTCCATAAGCAGTTGTAGCGGTTGTTCCGTATGCATTGACATTTTTTGTCATCAGCAGAAAACCAAACTGCATTGTACTTCCACCGATTGCCGTTGGAAGACCGATTTTGAGAATCGAAAGCATTTTTGTCTTTTCAAAACGGAATCCTTTAAAATTAATCTGAATCAGCTGACCCTTGCGGGTTAATACATACAGTGCCAGAACAGCACTCGGAATCTTTGCAAGCAGTGTAGCCAGTGCTGCACCACTGATTCCCCAGCCGAATTTCATCAGAAACAACGGATCCAGTATCAAATTTACGGATACACCCAGTACATTTAAAAGCATTGGATGAACCGTGTCACCCTGCGATTGTTTAACCGCTGTATATATATTTATCATAAAAAGGAATGGTAAGTCAAGTACTACAATGCGTAAATATGAAATTCCGTACAAAAAAATATTTCCTTCGGCACCTAACCAGCCGACAATACCCGGTGTAATACACCAGCAGACGGCGGCGCAGACCAGTGAAAACAGCAGGGAACACAAGCATACGTGGTTTGCCATGCTGTTTGCCTGACGGTCTTCTTTTGCACCGAGATACTGTGAAATTAAAATTGCACCTGCGGTTGTAAGCCCGGTACCAAAATTTATTAAAATATTCTGAATCGGGGAGACAAGCGTGATTGCTGCCTGTGATTCTGTTCCGATTCTTCCAAGCCAGAACGTATCCGTTAAGTTATACATTGACTGGATAAAGCTGTTTATCATGACCGGAATGGCAAGCATTAAAATTGCCTGTATCAGATTTCCGCTCAGAATCATATTGCGCCTGTCCGCGCTTAAAGGTTTTGACATAAGCCCCTCCTTTGTCCTAAAAACATAAAAATCATCTTGACAACGCAAAGATAATTTGTGACTATATAAATGGTAACATAAAAAACAGTAATTTCTACGAAAATATCGTTTAAAAATACAATAAATACAGAAAAATTGTTTTAAAGGAGCGGATTGTATGAAAAAAAACAAATCAGAGAACATTCCGGTGGATTTTAGTATTTTAAATGACATGCCGACTGATTTTAAAATTGACAGAATTACAAGAGAAGCAGGATTTCAGATGAAAACCTCGCATGTACATCCGTTTTATGATATTACCTATCTGATAAGCGGGGAGTGTACCTGTTTTGTAAATCACAGTATTTATAAGCTTTCAAAGGGCGATTTGATTATTATTCCGCCGGGGGACATTCACAGAAGTACCTTTCACGGAAAGATACCAGTGGAGCGGTATGTGTTAAGCTTCCGCGAGGAGGAATTAAACTGGATACGAAGTCTTATTGGCGATGAGATTGTATCAAAGAGTTTAAAAACCGGTGTGATTTCAATTCCAAGCAAGCGGCGTGATTACATTGAAGCCCTCTTAAATAAGCTGCTTTTTGAAAGTGAAGGACAGGATATTTTATCGCCTGCATTTATTCAGGCGGGACTGCTCGAGCTTTTGCTGTTTATGATACGTTGTCAGCAGTACGAGAATAATGTCTATAAGGAAATTGATGTGGATAATCAGCTGATGCAGGAGATTGCCACCTATATTTATGAGCATTACGATAAGAAAATAACGCTTGATGATATGGCAGAGCGGTTTCATATCAGCCGTTCCTATCTGTCAAAGAAATTTAAGCAGGCAACCGGCTTTGGGTTTAAAGAATACCTTGTGAATGTCCGTATTAAAAATGCATGCCGTCTGTTACTTGAAACCAATCATTCTATTACGGATATTGCATTTGAGTGCGGTTTTAACGACAGCAATTATTTCGGGGATGCGTTCCGCAGAATTAAGGGCATAGCACCTAATAAATACCGCAGAAACAAAGAAGCAATCTGATAAATATTACTTGCATTTAAAAAGTTGATTTTATATAATAAAACTGTGTATACAACATACAAGAAACAATTTGGAGAAAATCATGGATAGTATTAGATTGAAGGCAAGAGCAAAGATTAACTTAGGGCTGGATGTTTTGGGAAAACGCGAAGACGGTTATCATGAAGTGCGCATGGTCATGCAGACGATTGGCATTTACGACAGGCTGATTCTGACAAAGATTCCCGAAGAGGAAATCCGTATCACGTCCAATCTTGCATTTTTGCCGGTCAACGAAAATAACTTGATTTATAAAGCAATCAAATTATTAAAAGATGAATACCACTTTCCGGGTGGCGTTTCCGTGGATTTGAATAAGTTTATTCCGGTTGCGGCAGGCATGGCGGGCGGCAGTACGGATGCGGCATCGACGATGTTTGGTGTGAACAGGCTGTTTGGACTGAATCTTTCTATGGGAAAGATGATGGAACTGGGGGTGCGCTTAGGCGCAGATGTTCCGTATTGTGTCATGAGGGGAACGGCACTGGCAGAAGGCATCGGAGAAAAGCTTACACGAATCACACCCGTACCGCATATGTGGATTTTAATTGCAAAACCGCAGATTAATGTATCCACCAGGCTGGTTTATGAACAGCTCGATATGGGCGGTATACAAAAGCACCCTGATATTGACGGAATTATCCGGGCAATTGAAGCACAGGACGTTGTGCGGATTGCGCAGTCTATGGGCAATGTCCTTGAAAATGTAACCGTGCCGTTATATCCGGTGATTGAAACAATTAAGCAGGACATGCTCTCCCACGGGGCAATTAACGCAATGATGAGCGGAAGCGGACCGACTGTATTTGGCATTTTTCCGGATGAGCAGACCACGCTTGCGTGCCAGGCATTTTTAAAGGAAAAAGGCGATGCCAGACAGGTATATATTACAGAGAACTTTAATTAATCATTATATAAAGAACGGAGGATCAGACAGATGAAAGGCGAATTAAAGATGGATGTCAACGATTATCTTCCTTTAAGAGATGTTGTCTTTAATACATTAAGACAGGCGATTTTACGAGGTGAAATGGAGCCGGGAGAACGTCTTATGGAAATTCAGCTGGCACAAAAGCTGGGGGTCAGCAGAACACCGATCCGTGAAGCCATCCGCAAGCTTGAACTGGAAGGACTGGTTATCATGATTCCGCGAAAGGGTGCTGAGGTTGCCCACATCACGGAAAAGGATATGAAGGATGTGCTGGAAGTGCGCTCTACATTAGAGGAACTGGTCGTAGAACTTGCCATTAAAAATGTAACCGATGAAAAGATTGAAGAATTAAAGTGTGCCAATAAGGTCTTTGAATCTGCAATCGTATCAAAGGATGCCGTGAATATTGTAGAAGCGGATGTGAAGTTCCATGATATTTTGTATTCCATGACAAACAATGCACGCCTGATACAGATTATCAACAATCTGCGGGAACAGATGTACCGTTACCGTCTGGAATATGTAAAAGATGCGAGAACACATTCTATTATTATCAGTGAACATAATGATATTATCAAGCAGATCCGTGATAAGAATGTACCGGTTGCAAAGACCGTGATTCATCAGCATATCAGCAATCAGGAAAAGGGAATCAGCAGGCTGCTGAATCATTAAAAATTAAAAATAAATGTATAGTCTGTGTTTTTACGGTAATACTCCATTTAGAACGAAAACGCCGGAATAAAAGATTTTTCACACGTCAAATGTAACCTGACGTTGGCAGCTTTGTGCCGCAGGCGCCACAAAGCTGCGCTTATCGCAGAACTTAAATAAATTCAGTTCGCGGTTTCTTCGGCATTAAAGTGCTTGTGGAATGGGGGAGTATTATGAGAAAGAAAAAACGCAGACTATCTGTATTTATAATGGTGATTTTAATTTTAACGGTTGGAATGGCAGGAATACGCACGGCAGAAGGATATGCGGCATGGCAGCAGGACAGTGCGGGCATTGCACAGGGGATTGCTACAGAGATTATCAGGTTTCATGTGCGGGCAAACAGTGATTCGGAAGCAGACCAGCAGTTAAAGCTTCAGGTGAAAGACCGTGTCGTTACATATATGGAGCCGTTGTTAAGGGAGTCACAGGATATTGAACAGTCCAGACAGATTTTAGAGGAACAGACGGAAAATATCCGTACACTTGCGTTAGATACCCTGCGGGAAGCGGGCAGTGATTATGATGTGGCAGTTTATTTTGAAAATAGTTATTTTCCGATGAAGTCATACGGCGATGTGACATTTCCGCCCGGAGAATACGAGGCATTCCGTATTGACATTGGAGCTCACGACGGAAAAAACTGGTGGTGCGTGTTATACCCGCCGCTCTGCTTTGTGGATACGTCTTACGGCGTGCTTCCGGATACCTCAAAAGATACTTTAAAGAATATTTTGACAGAAGATGAATATAATGCTATAACTAATACCCGGGTTGAGTACCGGTGTAAGTATTTAACCTTTTTAAACCGCCTGTTTGCGGAGAAAAAGTGAAAGCGTGCATATGGTTTTACGGCTGTGAGGCGGATTATTTGAAATGATGAATGAAAAGTATAATAAAGATAGAGAAAAGCCGCCCTGTGCGGCAGAATGGAGAAGAAATCCTATGGGAAGACAGGAGCCAATCGGCGTATTTGACTCAGGAGTAGGCGGACTTACCGTGGCGCGGGAAATCATGCGTCAGATTCCGAATGAACGGATTGTATATTTCGGTGATACGGCAAGAGTTCCTTACGGCAGTAAATCAAAAGAAACCGTGACAAAGTATTCCAGACAGATTATACGGTTTTTGCAGACAGAAAATGTAAAAGCAATTGTCATTGCGTGTAATACAGCCAGTGCATTTGCGCTGGATACCATGCAGAAGGAGTTTGACCTACCGATTATCGGGGTGGTAAAGCCGGGGGCAAAAATGGCGGCACAGACCACAAAAAACGGTAAAGTCGGTCTGATTGGGACGGAAGGCACAATCCGCAGCGGTGTTTATGCGGAATTTATCAAATCCTTCAAACCGGATGTAGAAGTTATCGGAAAAGCATGTCCGCTGTTTGTACCGCTGGTTGAGGAAGGCATGTGGCATGATACAATTACGGATCAGATGGCACAGCGGTACCTGGAAGGCTTAAAACAGCAGGATATTGACACGCTGATTATGGGCTGCACCCATTATCCGTTGTTACGTTCCACGATTCAGAAGACGATGGGTGAGCATGTCAATCTGGTTAATCCGGCATATGAAACGGCGATTGAATTAAAAAATGTGTTAGAACGGGAAAGCCTTGCCAATATTTGTGAGGTAGACAGTCCGTCTTCAATGTATCGTTTTTATGTCAGTGATGCAGCAGACAAGTTTAAGGCATTTGCCAATGCAATTCTGCCGTTTGACATTACCATGACACAGCAGATTAACATCGAACAGTATTAGGAGAAACCATGAAAGAAAAAGTATATATCAATATCAAGGGACTGCAGCTTGCTGCGCAGAATGTACCGCGCGATTATGAAGAGGATGAGGATGACCCGGTTGAAGTGATTAATGTCGGTCGTTACCGGATTATCAATGGCAAAGAATACATAAAATACGACGAGGTCTTAGAAGGAACGACAAAAAAATGTACAAGTACCATTAAAATTGCGGGAAATTCGGTTGAGGTTACAAAAAAAGGTCCTGTAACCGCACACCTGTCTTTTGTGCCGGGCGAAAAAACGATGACCTTTTACGAAACACCGTATGGTAATATCTACCTTGGCATTTTTTCGAGAAGCGTTGATATGCAGCGCACAGAGGATAAGCTGACAATCAGTATTGATTACGCGCTGGAGTTAAATTACGAACAGGTATCAGACTGTAAGGTAGATATTGAAATCAGTTCCAAAGGAAAATTTTCGCTGCTTTCATAGCGTTTTGCGGGAGGAGTTACAAATGTTATTCAGTAAAAAAGATTTACAAAAGCTCATCATTCCACTGATGTTTGAACAGCTGCTTGCAGTCAGTGTCGGCATGGTGGATACATTAATGGTCAGCCAGGCAGGAGAAGCTGCGATTTCAGGCGTGGCACTGGTGGATAATATTAACAGACTGATTATTCAGGTCATGGCAGCACTGGCAACAGGTGGTGCTGTTGTATGCAGTCAGTTTGTCGGAAAAGGAAAAGAAGAAGGCGCGAAGAAATCGGGCGCACAGTTAGAAACTGTGCTGCTCGTTTTTTCTGTCTGTATGACACTGCTTTCTTTAATCGGAACGAGAGGGCTGCTGCATGCGGTATTCGGAAATGTGTCAGAAGATGTTATGGACAGTGCAGTGCTTTATTTTACGGTAACATCGCTGTCGTTCCCGTTTTTAGGCATTTACAATGCGGGGGCTGCGATATTTAGAAGCATCGGCAACAGTAAAATCAGCATGCAGATCAGTCTGCTGATGAATGTGATTAATATTGTGGGAAATGCCATATTTGTATTTGGTTTCCACTGGGCGGTATTTGGTGTGGCACTGGCAACGCTGCTTAGCCGGATCGTGGCAGGCATAGTGATTACTCTGCTTGTCTGCGGAAAGACCAATCCAATCCGCATTGACAAATGGTCGGAATTAAAGCCGGACGGCAGTATTATTAAGAAAATTCTTGCAATCGGTATTCCAAGCGGCGTCGAAAACGGAATGTTCCAGATTGGAAAGCTTGCTGTAACCAGTATGGTTGCAACGTTTGGCACGGCATCAATTGCCGCCAATTCCGTAGGCTATACGGTGATTGATTTTGCCAATATTCCGGGAAATGCAATGGGACTGGCACTGATTACGGTTGTCGGACAGTGTATTGGTGCCGGTGAAAAAAAGCAGGCAAAGCAGTATACGAAAAAGCTCGTCGGACTGGCATATCTGGGTGACTGGATATGCAATATTGCGTTGTTTTTACTGGCGGGAACGATTGCAAAGTGTTTTCACTTATCACCGGAAGCCGTGCGGATTGCTGAGCAGATATTACACTGCTTTGCCGTTACATCCCTGTTTATCTGGCCGCTGTCCTTTACCCTGTCAAATGCGCTGAGAGCAGCGGGAGATGCAACCTTTACCATGATTGTAAGCATCGCTTCAATGTGGATATTCCGTGTCGGCAGTTCGTATTTCTTTGGCATCGTGCTGCAGATGGGTGTACTTGGTATATGGATTGGCATGTTTGTAGACTGGGGTGCAAGATCAGCACTGTTTGGCTGGCGGTTTTTAAGCGGAAAATGGCTTCAGAGGAAAGCATTGGCATAGGAAAATAGTCCGAAAAAAAGCTTCTGTTACTTGTTTTTTAATCCAGATTGTAATAAAATATAAATATTAATAGTCAGGATAAACGAAGGAGGACTTTGAGATGGACGACAGGGTATTGGAGAAGAAAAAGGGACTGAATCTGATGACAAAGATTCTTATTACGGCATTAATACCGCTGATTTTGATTGTAGTGCTTGCAGGTGTGTCAATTCATTCGGTCGGTTCAGTGGTTGCCAAAAAACTGGTCATGCATGAAATGCAGACAGCATCCTATGCATTGGAGATGACATTCGACAGCTTAGGCAGTGGTGATTACCACAGTGATGGTACAAATCTTTATAAGGGGAACTATAATCTGAACTCAAATAATCAGACAATTGACGATTTTAAAAAGAAGACCAATGTGGATGTAACCGTATTTTGGAAGAAGACACGTATGGTAACAAGCGCTATTGACAAAGATGGGAAGCGTGTTACAGGGACTGCCATTCCGGACAGTGTTTATGATAAAGTAATGCAGGATGGAAAGTATTTCTCCGATAATGTGGATATTGAAGGTACAGAGTATTACGGTTATTATGAGGCTTTAAAAAATGCAGATGGCAGCAGTCAGGCAATTATTTTTACAGGAATGCCTTCGAGTGATGTAAAAGCAATTTATAAAAAACGTCTGGTTAACACAACGGTATTTATGATTATAATTACGCTGATGGCCTGTGCACTGCTTGCTGTGGTTATAACATTTATCGTGAAAGCAATTACAAAGGTAATCGGACATCTGGATGAAGTGGCAGATGGGAAAATGGATTTTAAAATCAGTGAAAAGCTTTTACAAAGAAGTGATGAAATTGGTAATATTGCGCGTTCAGTCCATACCCTGATAGGAGGGCTGGCTTCTATTGTTGTAAATATCCATCACTCAACAGGAGAACTGGCTGAATTTAAAGATGATTTTCAGAAAAAATTTGAAACGATTAATAATTCTATTTCAAATGTAAATGTGGCTGTGGATGAAATTGCAAATGGAGCGACAAGCCAGGCGGATGAAACGCAGAAAGTAAGCAGCCAGATTAATGATATGGGTGATGCCATTACAAAGACCTCCCAGAATGTCGATTCACTGACACAGAGTACTGAACAGATGAAGGAACATAATGAACAGCTGGATACAACCATTCAGGAACTGATGGCAATCAGTGACAGAAATAAAGAATCTTTAGCTGCAGTTTATAACCAGACCAATGAAACCAATCAGTCTGTTATGCATATTGGTAATGCCGTAGATATGATTACGGATATTGCAGGTCAGACTAATCTGCTTTCATTAAATGCGAGCATTGAAGCCGCAAGAGCAGGTGAATACGGAAAAGGCTTTGCCGTTGTTGCAGACCAGATCAGACAGTTAGCAGACCAGTCTGCCAATACTGCAAAAGAAATCGGTGAGATTGTTGCAGAATTGATTGAAAATTCCAATACCAGTGTGGAAACCATGGGGGTTGTCCGACAGGAAATGACCGGACAGTATGAAAAGTTAAATACTACAAAAGACATATTTGAGCATTTGAATGAAGAGGTAAACAATGTAGTAACAGCCATTGAAAGTATTTCTACGGAAGTGGAATCCTTAGATAGATTAAAGGGAGAGGTACTCGGCAGTGCAGAAAGTCTGGCAGCGATTGCCCAGGAAAATGCGGCAAGCACCGAAGAAACATCTGCATCTATGGTGGAACTCGGTGAAATTGTCAACGACTGTAACACAAAGACCAAGCAGCTGGTTGACATTGCAGACAGCATGGAAGAAAACGTACATAAATTCCATGTCGCAAGCATCATCAAAGGTTAGCTGATGTTTTATAATACCGTGAGGAAATGACGATTAGAAAATGTTGGATTTTTTGTGAAGAGTGTGCTATGATAGCCAAAGAAATGGAAGGAATGGTGATAGGGCATGAGTGAGTTTAGTACCGCTGAGATTCATACCAATGAACGTCTGCTTCGTTCAGATGTGACGTTGGAAGAATGCAAAAAAATAGAAAAAGTGTTGCGCAAGAATAATATTTCTTATTTTGAAAAGTGGAAATTTCACACAGGGCTGTTTCATGTAATCAGCAGCCGTAAAAATTCCAAGTGTGATATATACATTCATTCAGATTCCATCGAAAGGGCAAAGCAGGCACTGGGAATCCAGACAACAAAGTAGTTTGTAGTACAATGATGTGCGGCAGTTTTGAAAGAGGATAACCTTTTAAAAACTGCCGCATTTTGATTATTGGAAAAGAATTCCGTAAGGTAAAATGCGGTACAAGAGCCGATTTAGCAGCCGGGCATGCCTGCTGTGAAGATAAAGACAAAAAGGGATTGGAGAAACAAAATGAAAAGGCAGATTTTAAAAGCACTTACAGTATTGCTGATAATATCGGCATTGACAGGCGGCATGGCAGCCTGTGGCAAAAAGGAAAAAGCGCAGATGTCAGACGGAACCTTTACGGTTGGCTTTGATGCGGAATTTCCGCCGTATGGTTACAAAGATGAAAGCGGCGAATATGTCGGTTTTGACTTGGACCTTGCACAGGAAGTCTGTAACCGCAATGGCTGGACACTTGTAAAGCAGCCGATTGACTGGGATTCAAAGGACATGGAATTAAATTCGGGAACCATCAGCTGTATCTGGAACGGATTTACAATGGACGGCAGGGAAGATGAATATACATGGTCTTCTGCCTATGTGGATAATTCACAGGTGGTTGTTGTAAGAGCCGACTCCGGCATTACAAAGCTTTCCGACCTTGCTGGAAAAGTTGTTGTTGTACAGGCGGATTCCTCTGCATTGGCAGCATTTACGGGAGAAGATGCAGAAGAAGCAAACCGTGCGCTTGCGGCAAGCTTTCAGTCCTTACAGCAGGTGTCTGATTATAACAGTGCGTTTATGAATCTGGAATCCGGTTCAGTCGATGCGGTCTGCATGGATATCGGTGTCGCAAAGTACGAACTGGAAGCCCGAGGCAGCAAATATGTGATGTTAAATGAACACGTATCTTCCGAGCAGTATGGCATCGGTTTTAAAAAGGGCAATACCGAATTAAGAAATCAGGTACAGGAAGCGTTAAATGAAATGCTGGCAGATGGTACATTTAACGAAATCGCACAGAAGTGGAAGCTGGAAGAAAGCGTATGTCTGGGACAGAGCGGTGCAGATGAAGTGCTGCTTGCCGAAAACGGACAGACACAGAAGAAAAATTCTGTTGCACAGCTGGGAGAAATCATTGTGCAGTTAAAAAACGGCATGTTTGCCACACTTGGTATTTTTATTCTCACACTGGTGTTCTCACTGCCGCTCGGACTTGTGATTACATTTATCCGTATGAGTAAAGTAAAGCTTTTACAGTGGATTGCGAAGATTTATATTTCAATTATGCGTGGTACGCCGTTGATGCTGCAGCTTCTGGTTGTATTTTTCGGACCATATTACCTGTTTGGCATTTCACTGTCATACTCTTATCGTTTTTATGCAGTTATTATTGGTTTTGCATTAAATTATGCGGCATATTTTGCAGAAATTTACCGCGCGGGTATCGAAGCTGTTCCGGCAGGACAGTATGAAGCCGCCGAGGTGTTGGGATATTCAAAGACACAGACCTTTGTGCGTATTATATTCCCGCAGATGGTAAAGCGGGTGCTGCCGCCTGTAACCAATGAAGTGATTACCCTGGTAAAGGATACATCGCTTGCCTTTGCACTGGCATACACAGAAATGTTTACGCTCGCAAAACAGGTTGCGGCAACGAATGCAAGCATTATGCCGCTGTTTGTAGCCGGTGTATTTTACTACATTTTCAACTTCTTAGTTGCATGGATTATGGAACAGATTGAAAAGAGCATGCAGTATTACAGATAAATTATAGATAACGTATCTGCGGATTGCCAAAAAGGCAGGCGGCAGGAAGCGTCTGCGGAAATGAGGAATTAAGATGAAATTATTAGAGATGAAGCATGTCGGCAAAAGTTTTGGCGAGCTTGAAGTATTAAAAGATATATCAATGGAAGTGGAAGAAGGCGAGGTTGTAGCAATTATCGGACCATCCGGCTCCGGAAAATCAACCCTGCTTCGCTGTGCAACCCTGCTTGAAACAATGGATAAGGGTGTTTTGAAATACTGTGGGGAAGCGGCAACGGATAATGCGGAGGGAGAAGCCACCCATTACGTATCCAGACAACAGCTGGCACAGTTAAAGAATAATTTTGGACTGGTTTTCCAGAATTTTAATCTGTTCCCGCATTATTCGGTTTTAAAAAATGTGACGGATGCGCCGATACATGTGCAGAAGCGTGACAGGGATGAAGTCTATAAAGAGGCAAGGGAGCTGCTTAGAAAAGTAGGACTTGCAGAAAAAGAAAACAGCTATCCGGGACAGTTATCCGGTGGACAGCAGCAGCGTGTGGCGATTGCCAGAGCGCTTGCCATGAATCCGAAAATGCTCTTTTTTGATGAGCCGACTTCGGCACTGGATCCGGAAATTACAGCCGGTATCTTAAAGGTACTGCGTGAGCTGGCACAGGAAAAAATGACGATGGTGATTGTAACGCATGAAATCGCATTTGCAAGGAAAGTGGCAGACCGTGTTATTTTTATGGACAGCGGTGTGATTGTCGAGCAGGGAAAGCCGGAAGATGTCATTGACAATCCGGATAATGAAAGAACAAAAGCATTTTTACAGAAGCTATCCTAATATGAATCGGAGGAATTATGGGTACAAAACCGGTAAGAATAGATAACAGAAAACGTCAAAAGGCACGCAGGCGCAGACAGACTGCCGCGGCGCGGGCGGCAGTGCTTGCAGCAGCGCTTGTGCTTGTGGCAGTGCTTGTAGTGGCCGGCATTATAAGACATCATAAAAAGACACAGACGGTGCAGAATGATACTTCTGCACAGACGGTATCACAGACAGAAAACGGTACAGATACTGTGCAGGGTCAGCAGACATCCCAGACAGAAGCAGCCGGAGAAACACTTGCAGGCACACAGGTACAGAGTGTGACGGCAAAGGGCTATGCCATTCAGGTGGTAGACGGTGTGACGTATATCGGCGGCGTGATGATTGCCAATAAGTCTTATTCCCTGCCGGAAAGCTATGCACCGGGTGATTTGCTGCCGGAAGTCAAAGAAGCCTTTGCAGTCATGCAGAAAGCCGCTGCCGCGCAGGGCTTAAATATTTACATTTCTTCAGGTTACCGCTCATACAGCCGTCAGCAGACACTGTATAACAATTATGTAAAGAGTGATGGAAAGGCACTGGCAGATACGTATTCGTCAAGACCGGGATATTCGGAACACCAGACGGGACTCTGCTTTGATTTAAATACGATTGATGATTCCTTTGGCAATACGAAGGAAAGTGCATGGCTGGAACAGCATGCACAGGAGTACGGATTTATTATTCGTTTTCCAAAGGGAAAAGATGCACAGACCGGCTATCAGTATGAGCCGTGGCACCTGCGTTACTTAGGCATTGACATGGCAACAAAGGTGTATAACAGTGGACTTTCACTGGAAGAATATTTAGGAATTACGTCAGAGTATGCCGACTAGTGTGAAAAATCCATAAATGAAAGATTTTTCACACAGCAATTTGTTTCCGAGTGAAAACAAATTGCCTAATGGCAGATGAGAAATCGCTCAGAATAGAGGTAGTATAATGAAGCTTTTTGTATACAGTATGAGAGAATATGATGAACTGGCCTTTTTTGAGAAGTTCTGTGGGGAATACGGTGTGGAATTCGGGTATACGACACAGACACCGTGCCTTGAAAATGTAGAGCTTGCAAAGGGCTATGATGTTGTGGATATTATCACGACAATTATGGATAAGCCGATGATTGATGCGTTTCATGCGGCGGGAATCCGCTGTATTTCATCAAGAACGATTGGGTATGACCATATAGATACGGAATATGCCCATACGCTTGGCATGGGTGTGACTCATGTAACTTACAATCCGGCGAGTGTGGCGGATTATACCATTATGTTAATGCTGATGGGGTGCCGTAAGGCAAAGCACATTATGGAACGTGCCGCGATTCAGGATTATACGCTCAAAGGAAAAATCGGCAGGGAGTTCAGCGACTGTACGGTTGGTGTAATTGGTACGGGACGCATCGGAAAAACGGTGATTGACCATCTTGGCGGTTTTGGCTGTAAAATGCTTGCTTATGATATTTACGAGCAGGAAGCAGTAAGGGAAAAGGCAGAATACGTAAGCCTTGACAGACTGATTCGGGAAAGTGATATTATTACACTGCACGCACCGGCAACAGATGATAATTATCACATGATTGATACGCAGGCAATTCAGAAAATGAAGGACGGTGTCATTATAATCAATTGTGCGAGAGGTGCGCTGATTGACACAGATGCTTTAATTGAAGGCATTGAAAATGGAAAAGTTGGCTTTGCGGGGTTAGATGTTGTGGAACATGAGAGCGGACTGTATTATTTTAACCGTATGGGTGAACCGCTTGGCAATCCAAAGCTTGCAATCCTGCGTTCCTATTCCAATGTCGTTGTAACACCACATACCGCATTTTACACGGATGAAGCCGTATCCAATATGGCAGAAAATTCGATTATCGGAGCAATGAAATTTATCAGCGGGGAACACAGTAGTTTTGAAGTCAGGTGATGGCAGATGAGAAATTGCCTGCGCTTGGCAATATTTTCATAAAATACGGCTTGAGTACCGGTGTCGAATATTGTATACTAAAGTAAATTGTAAAAAATGGAGGATATAAAGAAAATGCAGGAATTTAAACCATTCAAAGAAGGAAAAGTAAGAGAAGTTTACGATATCGGAGAGAATCTTATTCTTGTGGCAACAGACAGAATATCAGCATTCGACCACATTTTAAAGAATAAGATTACAGATAAGGGTGCAATCTTAACACAGATGTCAAAGTTCTGGTTTGATTACACAAAGGATATTGTAAAGAATCATATGGTTTCTGTAGATGTAAAAGATATGCCGGAATTTTTCCAGTCAGAAAAATACAACGGAAACAGCATGCTGTGCAAGAAGCTGGAAATGCTCCCGATTGAATGTATCGTGCGTGGATACATTACAGGCAGTGGCTGGGAAAGCTACAAGAAGAACGGTACTGTTTGTGGCATCAGACTTCCGGAAGGTTTAAAGGAATCAGAAAAACTGCCTGAACCGATTTATACTCCAAGTACAAAGGCTGAATTAGGCGACCATGATGAAAATATTTCTTTCGAGCAGAGCGTAGAAGTGTTAGAAAAGCTTTATCCGGGCAAGGGCAGAGATTATGCAACACAGATTAAGGACTGTACAATCAAGCTTTACAAGAAGTGCGCAGAATACGCATTAAGCAAGGGAATTATCATTGCAGATACAAAGTTTGAATTTGGTCTGGATGAGAACGGCAACGTTGTTATCGGTGATGAAATGCTCACACCGGACAGCTCAAGATTCTGGCCGTTAGAAGGATACGAAGCAGGAAAGTCACAGCCGTCATATGACAAGCAGTTCGTAAGAGACTGGTTAAAAGCAAATCCGGACAGCGACTACCTCCTCCCGGACGATGTAATCGATAAGACAATTGCAAAATATAAAGAAGCATTTGAATTATTAACAGGCAGAAAATTCGCTTAACTGTAAATGATGGAGCCAAAGCGTAAATAAAAGCAGGGAAGAACCCAAATAAGCCGAAGTCAAGTAACACGTTGAGGCGTTTTGGGTTCTTCCCTGCTTTCTTATTTTTACACTTTACGCGAAATGAAACGTATCCTTCAATCCCTTCCACAGCTGATCCTTATCGCTGAGTAACAGCTTCGTGCCGTCATCAAGGCTGTAGCCGTCTCCGGACGGGGTGCCGTTATAGGAGCCGGTAAGCTTGGGCCATACAATTCCGATTTCCGGGTCATTCCATGCGAGACCGCCCTCGTCATTCGGGTGGTAGAAGTCCGTACATTTATAGCAGAATTCTGCGGTATCGCTTAATACTAAAAATCCGTGTGCAAAGCCTTCCGGGATATAAAACTGCTTTTTATTTTCTTCAGAAAGCTCCACACCGAACCACTTGCCGTATGTTTGGCTGTTTTCACGTAAATCCACGGCAACATCAAAAACGCAGCCTTTGATGACACGTACCAGTTTGCCCTGTGGGTACTGCTTCTGAAAATGTAAACCGCGCAGAACACCCTTTGAAGAAGCAGACTGGTTGTCCTGTACGAACTGCATTGTAAGTCCGGCTTCCTCCATATCCTTTTGATTGTAAGTTTCCATAAAATATCCGCGTGAATCGCCGTGAACGGTTGGTGTAATCACGCACAGGCCTTCAATTCCGCCTGCATTTTTTTCAACCTGAATCTGTCCCATATTATACTCCATTCCGCAGGCATCTTGATGCCGGAGAAATCGCAAGTCAAATGAATATTTGACTTTGCGATAAAAAGCGACTTTGTGACGCCTGCGGCACAAAGTGCTATGCGAAAATCTTTAATATATGGATTTTCGCATTTTTCTCCATTCCTGAGCGACTTTGTCGCGAAGATGCGATGAGAAATTCGCGCAGGCGATTTCTCATCTGCAATCATGGAGATTTGTTTTCGCTCAGAAACAAATCTCCGTGTGAACAAGCTTTCGTTTATGGCTTGTTCACACTTCTCCATTCCGCGGGCATTTTCATGCCCTTGTTATTACAAAATTTCTTTCAAATATCGTTTTAGTGCATCCTGCCATGTCGGAAGCGGAGTAAATCCGTTTTCAACAAGCTTGTGCTTATCCAGACGGCTGTTAAACGGTCTTGCGGCTTTGGAAATGCCGTATTCTGCCGTGGTAACAGGAGCAACCGTTAAATGTCCGCTGTCATATTCACTGTGTCCTAAAGCCACAGCTTCGGCAAAAATAGCCGTCGCGAAGTCATACCAGCTGATAAAGCCGCCTTCGTTGGTTGCGTGGTAGTAACCGTATTTGTCGGTTTCAATCATATCGACAAGCAGGCGTGCCAAATCAAATGTATAAGTCGGTGTGCCAATCTGGTCATTGACAACCGTCAGTTTATCGTGGTTTGCGCCGACCTTTAACATCGTTTTGATAAAGTTATTGCCGTTTAGACCGAATACCCATGCAATACGGACGATAAAATACTTGGAAAGCAGACCGGAAACGGCGAGTTCCCCGTCTAATTTGCTCTGTCCGTACACATTTAACGGTGCATAGTCCTTACAGTCCGGTTTCCAGCTGTCAGTTCCCTGACCGTTAAATACATAGTCGGTTGAAATATACATGCAGGCAATATCCAGATATTTACACATTTTAGCGATATTTTCCGTACCGACAGCGTTGACAAGATGGACTTTTTCCTGATTTTCGGTATCTTCTGCGGCATCGACAGCCGTCCATGCCGCACAGTGAATGACCGCTTCCGGAGAAACCGCTGTCAGTGTCTTTTTAACACTGGTAAAGTCTGTAATGTCCATTTCTTCAATATCAACACCGACAGCAGTATGTCCGCGTTTTTCAAGTTCATTTACAACGTCATGTCCGAGCTGTCCTTTGACACCGGTAACAAGCACTTTCATAAATTTATGTCCTTTCTATTAGCGGTTTTTATACATTTTTTCATAGTAATCCTGATATTCGCCGGAAATAATGGTTTTCCACCAGTCCTGATTGTCCAGATACCACCGGATGGTTTTCTTAATGCCGTCTGCAAACTTTGTTTCAGGAAGCCAGCCCAGTTCATTGTGAATCTTTGTCGGGTCAATGGCATAGCGCATATCGTGTCCTTTACGGTCGGTTACATAAGTAATCAGGCTTTCCGGTTTGCCAAGCTCCTTGCAGATAATCTTTACGATATCTATATTTTTCATTTCGTTGTGGCCGCCGATATTATAAACCTCACCGACACGTCCCTTGTGAATAATTAAATCAATCGCCTTACAATGATCTTCCACATAGAGCCAGTCACGCACATTTTCACCTTTTCCGTAAACAGGAAGCGGCTTGTCGTTTAAAGCATTTGCAATCATTAACGGAATCAGCTTTTCCGGGAAATGATATGGACCGTAGTTGTTGGAACAGCGGCTGATTGTTACCGGAAGACCGTAAGTTCTGTGGTAGGCAAGCACCAGTAAATCCGCACCGGCCTTTGAGGAACTGTAAGGACTGCTGGTGTGAATCGGCGTTTCTTCCGTGAAGAATAAATCCGGTCTGTCAAGCGGCAGGTCGCCGTATACTTCATCGGTAGAAACCTGATGATAACGTGTAATGCCGTATTTGCGGCAGGCGTCCATTAAAACGGCAGTACCTTTGATGTTCGTATCCAGAAAGATTTCCGGGTTTTCAATAGAGCGGTCAACATGGCTTTCAGCGGCGAAGTTGACAACAATATCCGGCTTTTCTTCTTCAAAAAGACGGTAAACGGCCTCACGGTCCGTAATGCTTTCCTTTACAAAACGGAAATTCGGGTTGTCCATAACAGGCTCTAACGTTGATAAATTTCCGGCATAGGTTAGGCAGTCTAAGCAGACAATCCTGTAATCCGGGTATTTGTTTAACATATGAAAAATAAAGTTGCTTCCGATAAATCCGGCACCGCCGGTTACAATAATAGTCATAAATCCTCCTTTAGTGCAGTACATCCATATATTTGCCGTCTAAGACATCTTTTAAATACTGTCCGTACTGGTTTTTCTTTAACAATTCATAAACCTTTAATACATCTTCCTTTGAAATCCAGCCGTTTAAATAAGCGATTTCTTCAAGGCAGGCAATCTTTCTGTGCTGGTGCTGTTCAATTGTTTTTACAAAATTGGTAGCTTCGACAAGGCTTTCGTGCGTTCCGGTATCCAGCCATGTAAAACCCTGTCCTAAAAGCTCGACATTTAACTGGTTTTCTTCCAGATAAATGCGGTTTAAATCAGTAATTTCAAGTTCGCCGCGCGCACTTGGCTTTAAATTTTTAGCGTATTTAACAACGCGGTTGTCATAAAAATACAGGCCGGTAACACAGTAATTGCTCTTTGGCTTTGCCGGTTTTTCTTCAATGGATACGGCCTTGCCATTTTTGTCAAATTCTACAATACCGAACCGCTCCGGGTCGTCTACGTAGTAGCCAAAAACGGTGGCACCTCTGCCGCTTTCGGCATTTTCAATCGCGGCTTTTAAACGTTTCTTTAAACCGTGTCCGGCAAAAATGTTATCGCCGAGTACCATGGCAACACTGTCATCACCGATAAATTCTTCACCGATAATAAATGCCTGTGCCAGTCCGTCCGGGCTTGGCTGTTCTTTGTAAGATAAGCGGACACCAAACTGGCTGCCGTCGCGCAGCAGTTCCTGAAAACGCGGTAAATCCTGTGGTGTTGAAATAATTAAAATGTCGCGGATGCCGGCATTCATGAGTACGGACAGCGGATAGTAAATCATCGGCTTATCGTAAACCGGCAGCAGCTGTTTTGAAGTGACCATTGTCAGCGGATAAAGACGTGTGCCTGAACCGCCTGCTAAAATAATTCCTTTCATAAAACCTCCAGTCTTTTGTAGAAACAGTAAATGCTTTGTTCTAAAATCAGGTAAATAAATTTTGTCAATATACCCAGTATAAAAGATGACGTTACGTCACCTTCAAGCTTTTTCCGGAAAATTTTATGAAAGAATTTCTATATTTTATTCCGGCAGATAAAAAGCCCTGCCGATTTTGTAATATGAAATCCTTTGAGCGTCTTTTTTTCCACAAAGCGGCGGAAATCCTGATAACGTTCTAACAGATACTGGTTTTGGTTGCCATGGCAGGAAAGAATATATTCAATCAGCGGTGCCGCATCTGTGACATATAAGGCATCGTCATAGAGCTGTGTTGAAATTTCTGAAAAATACGGTGCAAGGAGTTCTGCGCCGTTTTCAAGCCCAAACCTTGCATACAGGGCATCACCGGATAACTGGATACGGCTGTCAAATTCCTGGACGAGTGCCGTGATTTCCTGCATATGGGAAGCACCGTAGGTACTGCAAAGAAACGTCCCGCCGGGAATTAATACGCGGGATACCTCACGACAGACTTTTGAAATATCCTTACAGTAAAACAGCACATGATTGGCAATCACAAGGTCAAAGCTGTCTGAGGCGAATGGAATCCGGTGGCAGTCAAATGCCTGAAAAGCAAAGCGGGAATCATTGCCAATGCGCCTTCTGACATCACGCAGCATGCCTTCCGAAATATCGGATAAGACAACGGAAATATTTTGCGGGAGTTTTGCCATATTTTCACTCCAAAGCGTTCCGTCCCCGCAGCCGATTTCTAAAATGCGTATGCCGTCTGTGATTTTACAGTTGTGGTAAATCCATGGAAACCACCCCGTCTGATTTTGGGAATACATTTCATGCAGACGAATCCGTGCCGAGATATTACTGGCATTCTGATATTGTGTTTTTAAACTTTTTTCCATGCCGGTCAGGTGAATCAGGTGCAGCATCTGACTCCAGTTGACCGTGTGGTTCTGCTCAATTGCATGGGAAGTATCCTGAATTGCCTGTTTGACAAGCTGCATCTGCTCAATTTTATCGTCAATCAGTTTTAATTGAAGATTTAAGGCATTCTGCATCAGGTGATAATCGGTATCGTTAATTGTCATTTCACGGATATCTTCCAGAGAAAAACCCAGATATTTTAACAGCAGAATCTGCTGAAGCCGCACAAAGTCCTCATCAGTATAAAAACGCGCACCGGCTTCATTTATATAGGAAGGTTTTAAAATATTCTGCTGGTCGTAATAGCGGATTGTCCGTACTGATACTTCTGCCATATGGGCAAACTGACCGGACGTATAATAACCGGGAAGCTTCATAATTGATACTCCTTTCCGCAGGTATTTTAATGCATACACTTTTTCCTAGACACTACCACATTTTTATAAAAAAAGCAAAGACCTGTGCGCCAGCACAAAAAACTTTGTTTTTCAAGACATTGTGAATGGATACAGGAGGTGCTAAACTTTCAATCAGATTCAAACAAACAAAAGCACAGCACCGCATGAAGCGGTAGAAAAGGAGGGGCATTATGGTAATGATTCGGGCGATTATCAGACCGGAGAAAGTAGATGAAACCTTAAAGACACTGGCAGATGCAGGATATCCGGCGGTAACTAAAATTGAGGTATATGGACGAGGCAAGCAAAAGGGCTTACAGGTCGGCTCCGTATTCTATGATGAGCTTCCGAAGGAAATGCTGATGATTGTCGTGGACGATGAAGTAGAAGAAAAGGTTTGTTCTTTGATTATCGGAACGGCAAGAACCGGCGAAGGCAATTTCGGTGACGGACGAATTTTTGTAACACCGATTAAGAAAGCCTATACAATCAGTTCAAAGACAGAAGGACTGTAGAAAGGCAGGGAATGTTATGGTAGAAATTATCGCAATTGTGCGGCCGAACAAAACGGCAGAAACCAAACAGGCACTGCTTGACATCGGAAAGCCGGGATTCACATGCGTGAGAGTCAGCGGCAGAGGAAAACAGGCAGTGGTACGGACCTTTATGGACGGTTCGGTCATTACAACAGGATTAAACAATAAAAGAATGTTTATTATAGAAGCAGAAAATGATGATGAACAGCTTATCGTTGATAAATTAATGGCAGTCAACTGCACCGGAGAACACGGTGACGGCAGAATCTTTACAGTGGATTTGCAAAGCTCTTACAGCGTAAGAGAAGGAAAGGTCATGACAATTTAATATATAAAACAAGGAAGCAAAGGGGCTTGACAGGAATAAATCTGTCAGGCTCCTTTTTGTCCGGCTATTTGTTTGTGAGCAAAAACAAATAGCTATGATGAAAAAATTTGCTCGGAAATGAGGATTAGGTATGAAGAAAAAGAAAAAAATTTCAACAGAACGGATTATTTCCGTCTGTGCAGTCATTTTATTTTTTGCCGCATGGTATCTGGTAACGGCACTGGAACTGGTTGACCCGAAGCTGATTCCGACACCGAAAGCAACATGGGATTCATTTGTAGAAGTTTTAACACAAGGATATAAGGGACACACCTTATTACAGCATTTGGGAACCAGTATGGAACGACTATTAAAAGCCTTCCTGCTTTCCGTAGTAACGGCTGTACCGCTTGGACTTTTAAGTGGTTTTAGTTCCAAAATCAAGGCATTTGTCGAACCGTTTATCGAATTTTACAGACCACTGCCGCCGCTGGCTTACTACACGCTGCTGACACTGGCACTCGGTATCGGTAACAGTTCAAAGATTGCACTGTTATTCTTAGCCTGCTTTGCACCGATTTATGTGGCATGTGTATCGGCAGTCGCAAGAATTAAGGAAGATTATATCAATGCCGCCTATACGGTCGGCGCAACCCGGATGCAGGTGTTCTGGAGTGTGATTTTACCTTCCTGTGCAGCCGAAATCTTTGTTGGATTAAGAACTGCTATCGGTGTAGCATATTCCACACTGGTAGCCGCCGAAATGGTAGCCGCATCTTCCGGTATCGGCTGGATGGTTGTTGATGCGGGCAACTGGTTTAGAAATGACATTATCTTTGTCGGTATTTTCGTTATGGGCTTTACGGGCCTTTTCATTGACTGGCTTTTAAAATTCCTTGAAAAGAAGCTGGTTCCGTGGAGCGGCAAGGATTGATAAAAATAGATGACAGAAGCAAAAAACAGGGATTAAAGAAGGGAGAAAACATTATGAGAGTAAAGAGATTGGTAAGTCTGGCACTGGCAGGTATGCTTGCGGCGTCTGTTGCATTAACGGGCTGCGGCAGTAAAAAGGAAGCAACGACATCGGATGGTAAAACCATTGTAAAAATCGGCACACAGCAGATGCCAAATGATGAAGGCATTGCAAAGGCAATGAATTATTTCCAGGAGGAAATGGGCGACAGTGTCAGCGTGGAAATTGTGGAATTTAGTTCCGGCAAAGATGTAAACACGGCACTGGCAGCAGGAAGCATTGACTTCGGATTAGAAGGTTCGTGTCCGGCTTCGCTTGCAATCGCACAGGATTTGGGCGTGGAATTAATCTGGATTCATGAAGTTTTAGGTGATGTGGAATCCCTTGTTGCAACAAATACCTCCGGTATTAACAGTGTAGCGGATTTAAAGGGTAAAAAAGTGGCAGTTCCGTTTGCATCAACAGCACATTTTTCACTTTTAAAGGCAATGGAAAATGCAGGACTCAGCGCATCAGATGTAACGGTGCTGGATATGCAGCCGGATAAAATCTATGCTTCATGGAACAGCGGAGATATTGATGCGGCTTATATCTGGGAGCCGACATTATCCCAGTTATCCAATAAGAAAACTGTAATAACGAGCGGTGAGCTTGCAAAAGCCGGATATATGACCTCCAATGTTGAAGTGGTCCGTACAAAGTTTGCAGAAGCACACCCGGATATTGTAGCCGCTTATATAAAGGCACTTGATAAATCCGTATCCATGTATAAGAACGATGAAAGCACCGCAATCAAGACGATTGCAGAAGCAATGGAACTGACAGAAGACAATGCAAAATTCCAGATGAGCGGTTCGACATGGCTGACAGGCAGTGAACAGATTTCCTCAACGTATCTTGGAACAAGCAGTGCAAAGGGTGCTGTGGTACAGAACCTTTACGACACGGCAGAATTTTTAAAGACACAGGGCAGTATTACAAAAGTACCGGACAAGTCCGTATTTGAAAAGGCAGTGAATCCGAAGTACATTGAAACCGCATTGGGTAAGTAATGTCAGACAGGCAGAGAGAGGTGAAGGTTATGGCAAGTGAAATCAAAAGGGAAACGGTCGTTTCCATAAAAGATGCGTATTTAAGATACGCCAGTGAAAAGGGAAGTGTGACAGCACTTGAAAATGTCAATCTGGAAATTGAAAAGGGTGAGTTTATCTGTGTATTAGGCCCGTCCGGCTGTGGCAAGAGTACACTGCTTAAAATCATAGCAGGATTTCATCAGCCGACAGAAGGAACGGCAATGATGGGCGATACGCCGATTACAGGACCGTCTGCAGACCGCGGGGTTGTTTTCCAAACACCGACATTGTATCCATGGTTAAATATTTATCAAAATGTGGAATACGGACCGAAAATGCGTAAAGTTCCAAAAGATGAGCGCGAAGCTGGTGTTAAAAAGTATCTGGAGCTGGTCGGCTTAAAGGATTTTGCAAAGCAGAAGCCGTATGAATTATCCGGCGGCATGAAGCAGAGAGCCTCTCTTGCAAGGGTGCTGGTAAACCAGCCGAAGATGATTCTGATGGACGAGCCGTTTGGCGCGCTTGATGCCTTAACCAGACAGAACATGCAGACGTTAATCCGTGAAATCTGGAATAAGACCGGCAATACGATTTTCCTGATTACACACGATGTCGATGAAGCGCTGGCACTGGCAACAAGAGTAATTGTCATGTCTTCAAGACCGGGACGGATTGTCAAAGAATTTCATACGGATTTTACCTACGATATCGTAGGCACGAATCAGGAAAGTGCAAAATATACACAGGAATATATGCATATCCGTGAGGAAATATTAAGCATTATTAATACGCAGAATGCGGCATTGACGGCAGATGCCATTTAAAACACAAAGCAAAGCGGGCAGAAAATTATTTTTGTCCGCTTATTTGTGCGTATTAAAAAAATATAAAAAGTCTAAAAAAATCCGAAATAAAGCGTTACAAATTCTTATTTTTATGATAAATTATAGTATATATATGCAACCACAGGTGTATTGTAGTGACAAAGGGGAGATTCATATGAATAAGAAAGTGTATTGTAAGCGTACAAAAGCGTTTTACAGAATCTTTGCGGCAGCAGCGTGCAGTCTGCTGCTGGCAGGGTGTCAGGCACAGAAGCCGGACGATTATGCAACCAATCAGGGCTATTCTGATAACAGTACCGTATCGGTACAAAATACCACAGGCATTACAAAAGAAAATATCAAAGTCGGGGTCATTCATTTGTCTGATCCGGCAGAGGGAAGTGGCTATACCTATACACATGATTTAGGAATTCAGGGGATGCAGCAAAACCTCGGACTTTCAGATGACCAGATTATACGCAAAATCAATGTCGATGACAGTGATGTACAAAAGACACGCACTGCGATTCAGGAGTGTATTGATGCGGGCTGTAATATCATATTTTCCACAAGCTGGGGCTATATGCAGACAACCGCAGAAATAGCGGAACAGTATCCGTCTGTGTATTTTTCACACGGCACAGGTTATTTAAGCAACGGTAAAAATTTTAACAACTATTTCGGAAAAATCTATCAGCCGCGGTACTTAAGCGGAATTGTGGCAGGCATGAACACCAAAACTAATAAAATCGGCTATGTTGCCGCAATGGATTCTTCCAATTCAGAAGTTACGGGCGGTATTGATGCTTTCGCACTGGGTGTATATTCTGTCAATCCGGATGCACAGATTTACGTTAAGGTAACAAACAGCTGGTACAGTCCTGAAGCGGAAAAAGCCGCCGCAGCGACATTGCTTGATATGAACTGTGACGTGATTACACAGCACTGTGACACGCTTTATCCGCAGACACTGGCGCAGGAACGGGGCGTTTACAGTATCGGTTACAATTCGGATATGAGTAAAAATGCGCCAGATGCCTGTTTATGTAGTGTCATCTGGAACTGGAGTGCTTATTACACCTCTGCGGTACAGAGTGTTCTGGACGGAACGTGGGACGGCAGTAATTATTACGGCGGCATGAATGAAAATCTGGTCAGCATTACGGAACTGGCAGATTTTTGTGCGGCAGGGACCAAACAGAAGGTGGACGAAGCCAAACAGCAGATTGTATCCGGCAAAAACGGTGTGTTTGACGGTGTCATTGAAACCAATACGGGAGAAACCGTAGGCGAACAGGGTAAAACACTTGATGCCGCAACGATTACCGGCAAAATCAACTGGTACTTTAAAACCGTTCACGTTGTCGAATAGGGGGAATTACAGATGAGTATTAAAAAGAAAATTTTATCCATTACCATTATACCGGTGCTGCTTTTAGGCATTGTATCCATTTTTTTAACCTTTACCACGGTAAAAGGTGCATTAATCAACCAGATTGAGGAAGCGTTAAAAGGCACGGCGGCGGCGACACTGGCGGCATATGACCAGAATACGGGCGATTACCTACAGACCAGCAATGGCGATATCTGGAAGGGCAGCTATAACATTTCCAAGTCGGAAAGTCTGGTAGACCGTATCAAAAAGAACACGGATATGGATGTGACATTTTTCTACGGAAACGAACGCATTATGACTTCGGCTGCGGACTCGGATGGAAACCGTATTTTAGGTTCACCGGCGGGCAATGTGATTATTACAAAGGTTCTGCAAAACGGCGAAGAATATTTCAGCGAAAACGTATCATTAGAAGGAAATATAAATTATGGCTATTACATGCCGGTTTATCAGAATGGTTCGGACAGTGAGATTATCGGCATGGTCTTTGTCGGTACGAATAAGGCGCAAAAAGATGCGGTCATCAACAAGATTCTCGGCAGTATTGTTATGGCGGTGATTGTGATTATGCTTGTGTGTATTGCATTTGCCATGAAAATAGCATTGTCTATGAGCAGTAATATCCAAAGCAGTATCCAGGTTGTTGAGGAGCTGGCACAGGGCAACTTAAAAGTATGGGTAGATGAAAAGCTGCTTGCAAGAAAGGACGAAATCGGTGCGTTGTCAAAGGTTACGATTACGCTCAGAGATGCCATGCAGTCTGTTATCCGTGAAATTTCAGAAAATGCAAAGCATCTGTCAACGGCATCGGATGTGCTGGGGATGGCAGCAGACACCACCAACGGCACGATGACACAGGTTAAAGATACAGTGGCAATGATTGTGGACAATTCCACACAGCAGGCAGAAACCTCTAAGAATACGTCTGAGCAGATGAAGCTGATGGGTGAAAATATAACGCAGACAGCGCAGGAGGTCGGCATATTAGATGAAAATGCACAGCAGATGCAGCAGTCCGGCAGCAGAGCCGCAGAAACGCTGATGAAGCTGATGAAAATTAACGGAGAAGTGGAACATACGATTAAAGAAGTGCAGGAGCAGACGAACAGAACGAATGACTCCGTCAATAAAATTTACGAAGCAACAGCACTGATTACATCAATTGCGGAAGAAACCAATCTGTTAAGCCTGAATGCTTCAATTGAGGCGGCAAGGGCAGGAGAAAGCGGCAGGGGCTTTGCCGTAGTTGCTGATCAGATTAAAAAGCTGGCAGACCAGTCCAACGAATCGAGCCGTGAAATCGGTGAAACTACGCAGGTACTTATGGAGGATTCTGCAAAAGCCGTGGAAAATATGCAGCAGATGCAGCAGATTCTACAGAATCAGAGTGAAAGCATGCAGGCAACTCAAAATATTGTTGAAGAAGTCCTGTCGGGAATCCGCAGTTCAATGTCTGGTATCGGGCAGATTAAGACAAGTACAAAGCGGCTGGACGATTCACGCAGTGAAGTTGTTGAAGCAGTGTCCGCACTTTCAGAAATTGCCGGAAATAATGTTGAAGGCACAAAAAAGACATACGATGAAACAGAAGCAGTTGCAGGCACTTTCAAACAGGTGTATGAAAGTGCCGAACAGCTCCGTCAGATTGCCGAACAGCTTGTACAGAGCATTGATTATTTTAAAATGTAAAAAAGAGATTGAATTTCACACAGCAATGTGCTAAACTCAGCAATAAATAAAAAAGACAAACCGTTGAATAAGAGTAGTAGCATGAGCGTAAGAGATTACAGAGAACTGCATGTGGTGAGAAAGCAGTATTTCCGGTTCATGTGAATGGACTTATGAGGGCAGCCTGAAATGATAGTAGGAGCTGACGGAAACTCTAACCGTTATGATGAGAGCATATCGTCTGACTGTAGTAATTGCCGATTTGACGGACTATAGAATGACCGTATGTGAGATTTCCATACAGGTGGCGTGCAGAAAAGATTTCTGTTCCTTTAGGGAACAGAAATCTTTTTTTTATTTCGGTTTGTAACAAAAAGAAAAGAGGAAAGACCATGAAGGAAAAGACACAAAACGCAGGCAGAGGCGCATCCCTTGCAATGGGTGTTGCATTTGTCGGATTCACAACACAGTTTGGCTTAATTCCGCTGGTTAAGACGGGTTATTCTTATATCGGTTATGCAACGCTGATTGTGATTGTGATACCGTTTATTGTCCATATGATTGTAGGCTGCGTGAAAAAACAGCCGGTCATGGGCAGCGAAGCAGCTGAAAATTAAAAAACTGATACGTGTTTTGCGGGCATGAAAATGTCTGAGGAAAGGATAGAATCATGAAATTAGAAAATTATGAATTACATTTACCGAGTTATTCTGTAGGAAAAGAGGTCTATAACCAGATTGGAAAAATCTGTAAACCATACGGCACAAAGGTGCTTGTAATCGGCGGTAAAAAGGCGCTTTCTGCGGCATTTGACAAAATCAGTAAAAATGCGGCGGACGGCGGGCTGGATATTATCGGAAAAGAAATTTACGGAACAGACTGCACGTATGAGGCAGTAGAACGCCTTGCCGCACTGACGTCATTTCAAGAAGCCGATATGGTGTTTGCCGTGGGCGGTGGAAAGGCAATTGATACCTGCAAATGTCTGTGTATCGAGTGTGAAAAGCCGGTGTTTACATTCCCGACAATCGCTTCCAACTGTGCGGCATGTACTTCTGTTTCAATTATGTATCATGAAGACGGCACATTTTTCAAACCACATTTCTTTACACATCCGGCAGCTCACGCATTTATCGATACACAGATTATTGCCGCCGCACCGTACCGTTATCTGTGGGCGGGTATCGGCGACACGTATGCGAAAAATTACGAAGCTGAGATTTCTTCACGCGGTGAAAAACTGCCGCATTATACGAAGGTCGGGGTCGGATTTTCCAAAATGTGCCTGACACCGATGCTTGAATACGGCAGACAGGCATTGGAGGATAATAAAAAGGGTGTTGCAACCGAAGCACTGGAGCATGTAGCTTTAGCGATTGTGGTTACGACAGCGATTGTATCCATTTTCCTTACAAGGGACTTTACACCGGATTACAACAGTGGTCTGGCACATGCCTGCTTTTATGCGCTGACGGCGTATCCGGTCATTGAAAAAGAACATCTGCACGGCGAGGTTGTCGGATTCGGTGTACTGTATGCCCTGCTTGTAGACGGACAACAGGAGGAATTTGAAAAAATTTATGCCTTAAATAAAGAGCTGGGACTTCCGGTGCGCATTGCCGATATCGGCATTACCGAGGAGCAGTTCTTTGAAACCATGGACAGGATTCCGCAGATGTCCGATATCCGCCATTATCCGTATGCAGTGACAAAGGAAATGCTGATGCAGGCATATGAAACGATAGAACAGCTGTCAGTATAAAATGTCAGAATATTCATAATAAAATATACAATTTATAGAAAAAAAATAAAGATATTTAAAATTTATTCGAAAAAAGTATTGACAAATAACAACCTGCGTGTTAATATACAATCACAAACAAACAAGAACTTCAAAACATAAGAGTTCTTAAAAGGAGGTTGATTCCGATGCAGAACGAAGGAATACACCTACAATATGAGAGTGGTAAGGCATAGCAGTTCCCTCGCAAGAATACCTTTACCGATATAACAAATGGAAGATTCCTATAAAGAGATAGGAAAAGAAGGAAAAGGTAATACAGGCTGGCACTCATATTGAAGATTTACCACAACAATAATATGAAAGATTTCAGATTTGTGTAAAGAAACAAATACTGAAAAGGTATCAAAAATATACGACCGGAACACTTCTGATACCAGTAAAAGATTTTGAAAGAAGAATCAAGAGATTTTTCTTGAAATTGATAAAAAGATTGTCAAGTCTTCTTATCAACGGAAACAAAGTCAATGAAGATGCAGAAGTAAAAGGAAACTATATTTCAGATATCTTGAAACTGTCAGAACCCGTGAAAGATGACAGAAAGAAGCTTCATATTATCCGAATGAAACAGATTCAATGAAAGCAATTTCAAGGAATCAGGTATCATTCAAAAAAATGTATCAATGTTCTAAGTAAGAAAACAAAAAGGAAGATTTTTTAAAGAAAAGATTCCAAAAAGAAAACTTACGAGCAGGGAATAAAAAGGTGATGTTACCTTTGTACAATCAGAACAGATTTCATCGAAGAAATTGAAAAATGAAGTAAAATTCATAAAATCAATGAAGAATCGAAGAAAAAGGAGTTTAAAATTGGATAACGCAGAGTCTTAGAACGGCCGTTGTATCAAACATTCGTAGTTGGTATGACGGTCGTTCATTTTGCTCATTTTGCATTAAAAAGCATGAAAAAGGAATAGTGCCAAAACGGTGGGAATATAGTATATAGCGTGAAAAAATGCCGGTGTAATTATTTTTTGCATTGGAATTTGGTTCTTATGAAACAAATCTGCGCGGTAAAAATCTAGTATTTGTGGATTGGAGAGGTGTATGAAACTGCTGTGGAGGTCGGGACGCAGGCGCGGTAAAGCCGATGGCAAAGAAAAGGAAAAAGACATTAGGGAAAGCAGGAAACCGTGGTCGGGAATAACGGCACAGAAAATAAGTATTATTGCAGTACTGTTTTTAGTAATGTATGCGCTGGGAGCACTGACGGCAAAAAAGGCGGAGAGTGTCGGCGTGGCGGCATTACTGCATGGAAAAAGTGAAAACTGGGGACTGGGTTTTGGCACGGAAGGGAAGCCGCCGACAGGAAATGCGAGTGCAGAGGAATTAAAAAAATACAATGCGTATTTTATCGGGGATACAACACAGAATACGATTTATCTGACATTTGACTGCGGCTATGAAAACGGCAATACAGAGCTGATTTTAGACGCGCTGAAAAAACATGATGTAAAGGCGACCTTTTTTGTGGTCGGAAATTTTCTGGAAACCAGCCCGGAGATAGTCAAACGGATGATTGCGGAGGGGCATACGGTCGGCAATCATACCTATCATCATCTAGATATGTCATCCATTTCAAGCATGGATGCCTTTAAAAAGGAAACGCAGGACGTTGAAAATCTGTTTGAGCAGATTACAGGGACACCGATAACAAAATTTTACCGTCCGCCGCAGGGCAAATACAATATTGAAAATTTAAAAATGGCGCAGGAGCTTGGCTACCACACGTTTTTCTGGAGTCTTGCTTATGTGGACTGGTATCAGGATAAACAGCCGACAAAAGACGAAGCGTTTGGCAAGCTGCTTAAAAGAATACACCCCGGCGCAATCGTGCTGTTACATTCCACGTCCTCGACAAATGCGCAGATTTTAGACGAATTGTTGACCAAGTGGGAAGAAATGGGCTATACTATAAAACCGTTGACAGAACTGGCTGGCGCAGCAACATGACACATAATAAATGTATTGTCTGACAAAACTTTAGGAAAAATGTTTGGCGAAGCCGGGTGAAGCGTGTAAAGATATAGATTTATGCGTGTACAGACAAAGAAAGAGAGTAAGATGAAGAAAAATGGGAGGAAACAAAACGTGAATACGAAAGAGTATGAAACAAAGGAGCTGCTTTCACGGTTTGCACCGTATTATAAGCCGCATATGGGGACGCTCTGCATGGATTTATTCTGTGCGGCGCTGACAACAATCTGCGAGCTTGTGCTTCCGCTGATTATGCGTTATATTACCAACGAAGGAATCCGGGATCTTGCGGCGTTGTCCGTAAAGACCATTCTGATGTTGGGTGCATTGTATCTGGTACTGCGTATTATTGATGGTATTGCCAATTATTATATGGCATATACAGGGCATGTTATGGGTGCAAAGATTGAAACCGGTATGCGTAAAGATGCATATGCGCATTTGCAGAAGCTGTCTGATACGTATTATAACAATACGAAAGTCGGTCAGATTATGGGGCGGATTACCAACGATTTATTTGATGTTACCGAATTTGCGCATCACTGTCCGGAGGAATTCTTTATTGCGGCGATTAAAGGTGTGGCAGGCTTTGTAATTCTTGCAATGATTAATCTGTGGCTGACACTGATTATTTTTGTGATTGTGCCGGTTATGGTTCTATCCTGTATGAAGCTGAACCGCAAAATGAAAAAGGCATTTGCGGCACAGCGGTATCAGATTGGTGAATTAAATGCGCGTATTGAAGATACCTTGCTGGGTCAGAAGGTTGTGAAGGCTTTCACAAATGAAGATATGGAAAATCAGAAGTTTGATGCGGATAACCACAGCTTCTTTGGGATTAAAAAAGAAACGTATAAATATATGGGCGCATTCCAGACTACAACCAGAATGTTTGACGGTGTGATGTATCTGGCAGTTGTGGTTGCCGGCGGTATTTTTATGGTTAGAGGCATGATTCTGCCGGGCGATTTGGTTGCGTATATGCTGTATGTAACGACATTTATTGCAACAATCCGCAGAATCATTGAATTTGCCGAGCAGTTCCAGCGCGGCATGACGGGAATTGAGCGCTTTTTACAGATTATGGACGCCCAAATCGACATTTTTGACGAGCCGGGTGCAGTTGAATTAAAAGATGTAACAGGAGATATTACATTTAAAGATGTAAGCTTTGAGTATCCGGATGACCACAATCAGGTCTTTGAAAATCTGAATCTGACGATTCGTCCGGGCGAAAAGGTTGCCATTGTCGGACCGTCAGGCGGTGGAAAGACCACACTTTGTAACCTGATTCCGCGTTTTTATGATATTGATTCCGGCGAAATCAGCATTGACGGCAAAAATATTAAATCATTTACGTTAAAGAGCCTGCGCCAGCAGATTGGCATTGTACAGCAGGACGTCTATCTGTTTTCGGGTACGGTGTATGACAATATTGTATACGGCAGCTTAAATGCGACAAAGGAACAGGTTATTGAAGCAGCAAAGCTTGCCGGGGCAGATGGATTTATCAGGGAACTAAAAGACGGCTATCAGACCTATATCGGAGAACGAGGTGTGAAGCTTTCCGGCGGACAAAAACAAAGAATCAGCATCGCAAGGGTATTTTTAAAGAACCCGGCGATACTGATTCTGGATGAAGCAACCTCGGCGCTGGACAATGAAAGCGAGTATGAGGTTGCTAAGTCGTTAGAGAAGCTGTCAAAGGGCAGAACAACGATTACCATTGCACACCGCTTATCCAGTATCCGCAATTCGGACAGAATCTTAGTGCTTACGCAGGAAGGCATTGCCGAAGAAGGAAACCACGAAGCACTTATGGAAAAGAAAGGCATTTACTACCAGTTCTATACCATGGCGGACCGGCTGAAGTAGCGGCGATGTCAGAAGCGGAACCGGTCACTTCATTCTGCATAACGGATAAGCCTTCGGTTACGGTGGCGTTTGGTTCAAGCTGTTTTATCGTAGTTATCTTATATTTTACACATGTTTCTGATTTTCGCGCAGGGCACTTTCTACATATTCCATAATGTAGTAGTTGTCCTCCGGCATCTGGCAGCCGACGATATACGTGCCTTCATTTTCAGAAGAACGGATAATTCGGCCTTCCAGTACGGAATGGGCGGTCAGTGCAAAGTTATCAATGGCAATGGAAATGTCACGGCCCTTGGCAGAGGCAAAGAACGGGTCTTTTACCAGAAGGGCAAAACCGTTTGCACTGATATTGTCTAACTGACCCTTAAAGGTTTCACCGGAATTTTTCACGGTAATCGTACAGGTGTTGGAAATATCCATGCGTGGATATTTCCGGCGGTTTATAATCTGCGGACGGCTGGTAATCTGAATACGGTAAGTTTCTTCCGCAGCTGTTTTACCGCTGTCAGACTGAATCTTGGCATGGCTCCAGCAGTAAAGAACATTACCGACAGTAACCTGTACGGTACATGCTGCCGGTTTTGGCAGGCTGAGCTTCTTTTCAAGAGAGGCAAAAAGCGTATTTTCAACCTGTTCCAGTAATTCACCGTGGTATTCAATGTCTTTAGAAGAAGCATCATCATGAACGGTTACGGTCATCTTCATGCCGCGCTTTACATCATCAATGCCCATGAAACCGCCGATACCCAGTTCGCACATTAAATCCTGGATAACATCTTCAATGTTGTTGATATTCAGAGCCGTTTCTTCATATTTACTGCTCATGCGTTTGGTCGTTTCGTCAGAGTCGGAAATGCAGTTGGTCATGACATTTACAATATCAGTAACGTTTTCCATGTTGGAAACCAGCTGGCGGTTGGAATTTTCCACTTCTTTAATAGCGGTGTCAATAACCTGGATATGTTCACCCAGCTGTGAAGAATCCGCAGTAATTTTACCGACATTTTCGCCGGTTAAGGTTACTTTTTCAAGGGTCAGCTGAATCAGTTTCAAGGTCTGTTCGATAGAAGATGTCATTTTTTCTGAAATCTCATCCAGACGGGTTAAGGCATCCTGAATCTGACCGGATGAAGATTTGGTTTCGGTACTTAATGTGCGAATCTGTTCGGCAACGACCGCAAAGCCTTTTCCGGCTTCGCCGGCGCGTGCGGCTTCAATCGAAGCATTTAAGGCAAGCAGATTGGTCTGGCTTGAAATGCTGTCAATCGTACCGGTTTCTTCTTTTACTTTTTCAAATTCTGATTTGAATTCCTGTAAAACATTTTCAACTTCGCCAGACAGTTCAGACATCGTTCCGGCAGTTTTTACCAGTTCGTCAAGGTCTGTGGAACTGGTCTGTGCATGTGTAACGGATTCAGCTGTTAAGGAAACCATTTCGTTGATTAATGCAACAACGTGTTCCACCTGTGCATTAATATCACCGGTCATATCGGTGGAGGAGGTGGTATGCTGCTGTAATTTTCCGTTGTTGTCAGTTAATTCATTCATGCTGAGTAAAACAACGTCAGAGCCGTGTTTGTTTTCAGAAGCCAGTTCACGGACAACGGTAATACCGTTCATAATGGTATTGCTGGCAGTTTTTACCTTTTCAACGGTTGAGATGACACGCTGTAAGTCAGCCTTGATACTGTCGGTTAAAGCCCCATCAGATTCGTTTAAATGGCGGATAGACAGCACGTAGCAGATATAACATAAAACAATGCAGGATACCTGTAACTGGTAATTTTTTATATCAGCCGCAGAGTTGCAGCCAAGTACGACACCGCGGTATAAGGCACTGCCGATGATGACAAGCGTATTGGCGATGCCGCAACGAATCATAAAGCTGCGGTTCTTGTAAAGAACCAGAAGGCTTGTGACAGGAAGCACATAGGTAAATGCAATTGGTGAAGCTGTTGTGCAGGATACAAAGGTATAAAAGATACCGTATCCGATAACAAGATCATATTTGTACAAATCAGTTGATTTTCCTTTTAGCCGCAGCAGAATATCGCCGATAAAGAAAGGAACCCAGCATAATACTACAAAAATAATGTAATTAGAAAACGGATACAGGCCGTTTGCGGCATCGGAGCCATAGTTGGCTGTGAGTAAAAGTGCAAAGACCAGCCAGATTCTGCGGGCTTTGATGTTGGCTTTTTCTTTGAAAACATTTTCATCATAGTTCATAAGTGTCATCTCCTGTTCTAGTATTTTTGAAGGAAATCAATCATGGATTTCATTGTCTGTAAACTTTCGTCAAGTTCCGGTTCAAATACGCTGAAAGCGTGTGTAAGCTTCGGATTTTTCGGAAAATTCAGTAAATCATGCGGCACCTGGTAACGTGCCAGTGCTTTTTCAAATTGTAACGTGTAGCGTTTTAAGTAATCGTTGTGGCTGGTTACCAGAAAACACGGCGGAAGTGCCTTTACAATATCAGGGTGTTCGGGATTTACAAACGGCGCAAAGGCACTCTTTTTGTAATTCTTTCCGTAAAGATACTTTGGAAGAAACAATCCGATTTTATCCTTTTTTGTTGTATAAAACATGCCACTGATGAGTCCCAGCGCATTGATATGTAAAGAAGACGGAGTGACTTTGGCAGCTTTTGCTGCGGCAGGGGCATGCTGCAGGGCAGCAGTGTAGGTTAAAAGACACGCACCGCCACTGTCCCCGACTGCATATACATGGGACAGATCACCGTTATCGGAAGAAATCCGCGTTTTTAAAAAGTCCATGGCATAGGCTAAATCCTGACACTGGTCGAAAAATGAACAGTCTGGTATCAGACGGTATTCCACGCTGTAGACTAAAAAACCAAGTTCGCTTAACCGCATGCAAAATAACCGGTTAAATTCTTTGCTGCCAAGTAAAAGTCCACCGCCGTGCACATTTACAATTACCGGGAGAAGTTCGCCGTCCCGTTTTTTCGGACGGTAACAGTCCAGACGGTGCGAATCGCGGATGTGTGATTTACTGCTTTGCGGTGGGCAGTCCGTGTTCAAAGAAGTGTTGTCTTTTGCGGCAGAGCCGTCTGTCATATAAGGAATGTTTTTTATCTCCGTGACAGTATCCGGAAAAGTAAGCGTTAAATTCCGTTCGGCAGATGATTTCTCAAAGTCTTTTCGCTGTTTATAAAAATTTCTTATCATAAAGTCACTCATAGCAGTCTCCTATCATGGCCAGCGGTTTTTACCATGGCATCATATCACTATTTTAAGATATTTTTGAGGCCTTTTCAACAAAATAATGAAAATGATATCTTTTGATGGTGTCTGCGGGAATCAGTAGTCTTTTTTGATAAATTATGGTATACTTCTTAATAAAGAACTATGGCTGACTTACTAAAAGGAGAAATGTTTATGGAAAATTATAATGAAGCCTTTTTCAGGGCAAAGACGAACAAAAGAGCAAGCATAACATGGGTGCTTCTGCTGATCGTTGCGTGCATTTATTATGGCATCAAAGTCGGCACCGGAACACTGACACCGGGCTATTACGCAGCATTTGCGATTGCGGGCTGGGCAGTCTATATTGTCGGACAGGCACTGCTGTTTATTAAAGGAATGGATTTTAAACCGTATAAATGGATTGTGGGACTGGGATATCTTGCATTTTATTCAGTTATTGCATGGACAGCACTCGACCAGATTTCATATGTGTTTATCCTGCCGTTAATTTCAATTCTGATTTTATACAAAGACCCGAAGTTTATCCGCACGATGATGTGGATTACACTTTTTGTACTGATTTCAAGTAATGCTTATAAGGGGCTGGCAAAGGGCATGATGGATTATATGGCAAGTCCTGAATGTGCATTACAGCTGGTCATTGTAATTGGTTGTTATGTTTGTACCAATATGGCAATCAAACATCTGGTAGAATCCGATGGGGCGCTTACGCAGTCTATTAAAAGCAACTTAGAGCGCGTTGTCCGTACCGTAGAACAGGTTAAGGATGCAAGTAATGCCGTTGTAGACGGTGTAACGGTTGTCCGTGAACTGGCAGACGAGAACAGAACGGGTGCCAATGATGTTATGAAGGATATGCAGAATCTCGATGCCAACAACGGTGTCTTAAATGAAAAGACCCTTTCTTCCATGGAGATGACAAAAGTTATTGACACACAGGTCAAAGGTGTGGCTGACCTGATGGAACAGGTGGTAGATTTGATTGGGGCATCTGTTGAACATGCAAATGTGAGTGCGGGTGAACTGGTAGAGGTTGTGGAAACAACCAATAAGATGGCAGACCTTTCAAAACAGGTTGAACAGATTCTGGAAGATTTCAAGAAAGAATTTGAAAATGTAAAAGAAGAAACCAGTACAATTGAGGGCATTACCTCAAAGACCAATTTACTGGCGTTAAATGCTTCCATTGAAGCGGCAAGAGCCGGAGAAGCCGGAAAGGGCTTTGCGGTTGTAGCCAATGAAATCCGTAATTTGAGCAGCGGCACACAGGCATCTTCCAACAGCATTATGGAAGCGCTTTCCCATTTGGAAGAAACGTCCCAGAAGATGCTGGAAGCCATTGCTGAAACCATTGAACTGATTCAGGTTAATATTGAAAAGGTATCGAATGTCAATGTAAGTGTAACAAATATTACACAGGACGCTACCAGTCTTGGAGAGAATATTAAGGTTGTGGATAGTGCCGTTAAAGAAGTGGAAAGTTCTAACCGCACACTGACAGAGAATATGAATCAGGTCGGTGAGGTCATGGAAGTCATGACACAGAGCATCGGCGGTGCAGAACTGACGACAAAGACGATGTTAAGTAAATATGAAGCCAGCGCAAAGAGTGCGATGGATATTGAAAGTGTTGTCGGCAAGCTGATGCGTGAACTGGGCGTTGGCGGTTTCATGGGCGTTCAGGATATTAAACCGGGTATGAAGATTTCTATTGCATTTGGGGATGCCGGCGGTAAGAAAGATGAATATCTGGGTGAAGTCGTAGACTGTATGGATAAAGATATTTTTGTTGCACTGGATAGTAAGAGCGGACAGGCAGTTGATAAGCGTGACAGAAATGCGTTCTGCCGGTTAAATATTGTTGTAGATAATGTACTGTACTGCTGGGAGCATGTGGCGGTCCATTACAGCAGACATGGCGAAAAAGGCCAGTATAAGTTAACCGTTGAAACCAATCCACAGGTATTTAACAGAAGAAAGTATCCGCGTATGCCGCTGGATAACAAATGTACAATCCGTATCAACGGACAGGATACCGTTTATGCCGGAAAGATGGTAAATATCAGTGCCAACGGTTTTGCATTTTCAGTAAATGATTCCGTCTTTGAGAGCACAAAGGGTAAAAATCTTACACTGGATGTACAGGGCTTTGATGTGTTAGGCGATAAACCGCTGGAGGGCTGTGTTATCCGCTGTTCTAATAATGATGGAGAATATATTATCGGATGCAGAATGCCGGAAGACAGCGAAGCAATTAAAGATTATGTAAGTAAGAATTACTGCGAATAAGATGCAGGAGAAGTAGAATAACCCTCTGTTTACAGATATTGGTTTTATAAAAACTGAGAAGATGTGAGCGGAGGGTTTTTGTATAAAAAGTGTGAAAGAAGGGATTGCCGTGAATATTAGAAAAAGTGCACTTGGATTTGTGATGTTTTTTTCGCTGATGCCGCTGTGTATTTTCGGTGTTGTTTCTATTTATGAAATGAACCGGAAGATTGATTCCATGACAGAATGTAATTTAAGGGCGGTGAGTGAAAACCAGATTACCAATATCCAGAAGTTTGCGGCGAACCGCAACAGTGAAATGGAAAAGGTGGCAAGCTATGATCTGACAAAGGAAGCGATTAAGTACAGTCTGGGAGAGTCTGATGAAACGGTAGATGAGCGTTATCTGGATAACCTTTTGGAAGAACAGAAAAAATACGGTACATTTGTTGCGAGTATTTCGGTACTGGATAAAAATTTCAGCGTAGTCGGTTCCAGTGAAAAGTATACAACCAGTGAAACCAGCCAGCTAAAGAATGCTGATACAAAGTTTCATGCAGGTACGTTTATTATGGGTGATGTTTATGAGCGGCAGACGGATGACGGATTAAAGCGCGTTGTACCGGCATATATCGGTGTTTATGAAAAAAGTGAATTGATAGGATACATTTCAGAGGAGTTAGACACGACGTACTTTGATGAACTGCGCCTGAATATGGATTCATTATCATCCGGCACGTTTTATCTGTTAGACGGCAACAATTCCATTATTACGGCAGGAAAAACGACACAGAAAAACAGTCTGACAGAATTTGTAACCAAAAGTGCGGATAGAAGCGATTTTCAGAAAAAATGGAATGCGATTGACAAGGAAGCCAACCCGCGTGGGGAAATTTATTACAAATATAATGGAGAACAATATATTACATACTATTCAAATGTAGAAAATTCCAACTGGACAGTCCGTGTCACGGAAAATCTGACAGCACAGAAAAAAGATATGATGTCTTATAAGCTGCTGTGGGTGATTTTATTTGTATTTTTTGCAGTGGGTACGGTGATAGTACAGATTCTTACTACACGAAAATTTTTACAGCCGATTGAATCAGCAATGGACGTATTTGCAAAGATTAAAGAAACACAGGATTATTCCCTGCGTATACCGGTAAAATCGAAAGATGAAATGGGACAGCTGTCACAAAGCATTAATGAACTGCTTGCCTATACCGAAAAGGAAAAAATGTATGAAAAAATGGAACAGGATAAATTAAAGCAGCAGGCGGAAAGCGACCCGTTGACCGGTGTGAAAAATAAAAAGGCAATAGAACAATATGTTGAAGAAACCGTGGCATATTCGGACGAGAATAAAACACCGGTTGCGATAGGATTTCTGGATATTGACGATTTCAGAAATTTTAACACAAACTACGGACATCAGGTAGGGGATGATGTCATCTGCTATGTTGCAAAGACATTACAGGAAAATATCAGCGGAGAAGTGGGACGTATCGGCGGTGATGAATTTGTCTTTTGCTACGCGGGTGCAATCGGTGATGAGAAAATGAAAGCCGATGCCGCAAGGATTTTAAAGCTGCTTCAGGAAAATTACATCAACCCCGAAAGCAAAGAGCAGATTCCGGTTACAGGAAGCCTTGGTATTGTAATGGCAAAAGAGGGTGGTATGGATTACACGGATTTAGTGCGTATTGCAGACAAAGCGATGTATGAAGCCAAAAATGCCGGAAAGAATTCATATGTTGTAAAAGTAGTGTAAGAAGTTTTTAAGATGAGTGATTGGGATAAAATACTGGATTTTTTAGAATACGACAATACACAAAAAAAGCGAAAAAACCAGAAATTTAATAAGTTAGAGGGTCATTGGAAAAATTCAGGTAAGAATAATTTTCTGAAATTTTCCACATACTAACTCCAAAGCTAATATATAGCAAAAAGACCCAAATATAGCATTGGAGGAAAAGCAGAATATGAAAGCGACAGGCATTGTAAGAAGAATTGATGATTTAGGGAGAATTGTCATTCCCAAAGAAATCAGAAGAACGCTTCGCATCCGGGAGACAGACCCGCTTGAAATATTTACCGATAAAGAGGGCGAGATTATCTTAAAAAAATATTCACCCATCGGAGAACTGGGGGCTTTTGCAAAAGAGTATGCGGAGTCGCTTGCACAGACAACAGGGCATACCGTCTGCGTTTCGGACCGCGACCAGATTATTGCGGCAGCAGGTCCGGATAAAAAGGATATGATAAAAAAGAATATCACTAAAAAAATGGAGCAGCTTTTAGATGACAGAAGCACACTTGTTGCGGCAAGCGGTGACAGGGAGTTTGTGCCGGTTGCGGAAAATCTGGAGGAAGAATACAAGGAACAGGCATTAAGTCCGATTATCTGCGCCGGGGATGTACTCGGAGCGGTGATTATTACGACAAAAGACGGTAAAATACATTTTACGGATACCGAAAAAGCACTGGCAGCTGCGGCAGCTGATTTTTTAGGCAGACAGATGGAATCTTAAAGATAGCAGGAAGTAAAATGCAAAAGCAGCTGCGGCTGTCCGTGTCAGAAACGTATGAGAGAGAAAGGCAGAAAACACATGAAAAATCAGGAATATTTAAGAGAAACGTATGAATGGAAGGACCTGCTGGCAATTGTGCATAAGCTGCGCCAGCCGGACGGCTGTCCGTGGGACAGCACGCAGACCTATGAGAGCATGAAAAAATGTGTCACCGATGAAGCCGCAGAGGTTGTGGAAGCCGTAGACAACGAGGATTTTATCAATCTGAGGGAAGAACTCGGCGATTTAATGCTTCAAGTGCTGATGTATGCGGAAATTGCGCAGGAACGGCAGGAATTTACACTGGATGATGTTATTGACGAGCTGGCAAAGAAACTGGTCAGAAGACATCCGAATGTATTTGGCGATGAAGAAATGTCAAGGACACCCGGTGAAGGATTAAGCGTGTGGAAACGCGTTAAAAAAGAAGAAAAGCTGGGACGGTTAGAAGAGTACGAAAAGATGTATGAACAGGGGAAAATCCCTTTGAAGGCACTTGAAAAACAGCGGGAGAAATGCCGCATTTTAGAGGCACAGGAAGGCGCAGAGTAGGCGTGCGTTGGCATTTTTACTAAATTTTTGACGGGATTTCATTACAAAACCCTTGAAATGCCGTGAAAATGCCTAAAATAGGCGGTTTGTATTGACAAAAGCTGTAAAAAAGTTTATAAATGATTTTGTTGGGGAAATCCAATAGAAATATACTGATTGAGGAGAGAAATTCACATGAATAAGACTGAGTTAGTTGCAGCAATTGCTGACAAGACTGAATTATCTAAAAAAGACAGCGAAAAGGCATTAAAGGCATTTATCGATGTTGTAGGCGAAGAATTAAAGAAGGGCGAAAAAATCCAGTTAGTTGGTTTCGGTACTTTTGAAGTAACTGAAAGAGCAGCAAGAACAGGTAAGAACCCACAGACAGGCAAGGAAATTAAGATTGCAGCCTGCAAGGCACCTAAGTTTAAGGCTGGTAAGGCTTTAAAGGATGCTGTAAACGCTTAATTTAAGGCAAAAGAGAATCTAAGGCTGCCGTGCCGCCGATTGTATAATCGCGGGTGCGGCAGTTTTTTCATATGTGCGCCTGGCGGGGCTGCCGCCGGGATACAGCAAAAAGGAGCAGCGATGAGATTAGATAAATATTTAAAGGTATCCAGACTGATTAAGCGCCGTACCGTGGCAAATGAGGCGTGTGATGCGGGCAGGGTTGTGATTAACGGAAAAGTGGCAAAGGCATCGGCAGATGTAAAAGCCGGTGACGTGATTGAAATCGCATTTGGCAATAAGTCTGTGAAAGTCCGTGTAACCGATGTAAAGGATACTGTCAAAAAAGAAGAAGCAGCAGATATGTTTGAATATCTGTAGGCGGTTCTGAAATCATGCGGGCAGACATATACTGATACAATCAAGTATCAGGATGGAGACCGTTATGGAAGAAAAAGTAAAACAGAAGCGTCTGCATAAAATGCACATGGAAAACCGCAATAAGCTGGAAATGACGGGTATCGTCGATGTCATTTCTTTTGATTTAAATAAAGTTATTCTGGAATCCGACTGCGGCATGATTACGATTAAAGGTGCAAATCTGCATGTCAGCCGGCTGTCCGTGGAAAAAGGAGAACTGGATATTGACGGTACGATTGAAAGCTATGCCTATTCCGAGGTAAATTCCTATGCCAAAAAGGGAGAATCCATGCTTGGAAGGCTGTTTCGATGATTGCAAAACTAATCTGGTGGGAGGGCAGGACATTATTGTCGGCACTCTTTTTAGGAATGGTGCTGGCATTAGAATATGACTGTATCCGTATCTTCAGACGCGTAATCCGTCATAAAAATATATGGGTGATGTCGGCAGAAGATATTTTGTACTGGATATATGCGGCAGTTACCGTATTTTGCATGACCTATGAAGTAAATGACGGTATTTTAAGAGGTTTTCTGGTGACAGGTTTTTTGGCAGGGGCGGTTTTATACCGGTATGCATTTGGCACATTTTTTGTAAAATACACTACAAAATTCATAAATTTATGTTTAAAGCCATTGAAAAAAGCACTCTGTTTGATTAAAATAGGAGTACATAAAATAACAGGCTGCATCAAAGCGGCGGCTGTAAGGAAAAGGGGGCAGGGCAATGAAGTTTGAAACACGCAGGGAAAGAGAAACAAGAAGAAAGCGGCAGAAACAGTCAGCAATTTTAGGCATGGTGCTTGCATTTGCCCTTGTCATGATTATGGGCGCTGTGATCTGGAGCGGCAAGCGGACACTGGAAAAGCAGAATAAAGAATATCAGGCACGCGTGGCACAGTTGCAGGAGCAGGTGGAAGAACAGCAGAACCGGTCTGATGAGATTGATGAATATAAAAAGTATATCCAGACCAAAAAATTTGCTGAAGAAGTTGCAAAGGATAAATTCGGCATGATTTATCCGGATGAACTGGTATTTAAACCGGAAAACTAATAAAATATTGTGACAGGTTACACTACCTGACAAAAACTGCACAAAACAGCGTCTATAATAGGCAGAAAAATGCCAGAAGCAGGAGGGGCTGTATGAGTGAAAGGGTGCAGGATTATGTAGTGGACTATTCCGTAACAAAGCTGGAGGAAACTGCCAGGACATTCAGACGTCTTGGCGAAGCGTATGAAAACGCTTCGGAACCGCAAAAAAGCGGTACCGGAATTTCCAAACAGCTTTTTTTAGTTGCGGATGTACTGGAAGAATGTATGACCATGTATGTGCATACGGAAGACGGAAAAAAAGATTTTGTCAGGGAACTGACACGCAAATGTTTCGTGAACGGGATACGCATAAAAAACGTACAGCATTTGTCAAAAAAAAATGGCAGAAATGCCATTGTGTTTCAGGCAAGGACTGTGGGCAGAAGCTGTGTGGCAGCAAAAAAAGTTGTTCCGGTGCTTACGGAAGTGCTGCGGAGCGGATATTATCCGGATGATTCCAACCGCCGGATTATCAATGAAGAATATCATCAGTACATTTTTATTCAGGAAGACCGGTTTAAACTGCTCAGTGGTGTGGCAAGAATGAATAAGGGGAAAAGTCATTTTAATGGGGATAACTTTCTGATTTCGCGGTTAGAATGTGGAAAAGCCATTGCGGCGATTGCAGACGGCATGGGCAGCGGAAAACGCGCTTACATTGAAAGCCGTATGGTCATTGAACTGATGGAAAACTGTATTGATGCCGGGTTTGATGAAAAAGCATCCATTGATCTGATTAATTCTGCGTATATTGCAGGCGGCGGAACGGGAAATCCGGTAACAATGGACATGAGTGTGATAGACTGCCAGTCGGGGTATATGCACTGTATGAAGCTGGGTGCGGTATCCACCTTTATCAGGCGGGACAAGTGGGTGGAGATTATCCAGTCAACGACACTGCCGATGGGGGTGTTAGAACAGGTCGATTATGACTGCACGACAAAGAAACTCTATGACGGCGATTATATTGTTATGGTCAGTGACGGAGTACTGGATAATATTCCGTGTGTGAATAAAGAGGAACGCATGGCACAGATGATTCATGCCCTGACGATACGGGAACCGTCTGCAATGGCAGAGAAACTTCTGGAACAGTCGCTTGCCTATAATGATATGAAAGCATCGGATGACTGTACGGTTTTGGTACTGGGACTGTTTGACACCTATGAAAAATGAGAATATAATTGTTTTATGGTAAAGAAAATATACAAATATATACAGGAACACCGGATGTTAGAAAATACAGGCATCCTTGTTGCCGGCTTGTCCGGCGGTGCGGATTCGGTATGTCTGGTGGCTGTTTTAAAAGAAATTATAGAAAAAGAACAACTGGATATCCGTCTTCTGGCGGTGCATGTCAATCACGGAATCCGCGGAACAGAGGCAGAACGGGATGAGCAGTTTGCGAAGCAGCTTTGCAGACAGTTATCGGTGGAATATATAAGCCGCAGGGTGGATGTGCCGTCTGTGGCACACCAGGAGAAGCTGTCAGAGGAAGAGGCGGGAAGAATCCTGCGCTACCGCATTTTTAAGGAAATTGCCACGCAGCAGGAAAAGCATACAGGCAGAAAAGTAAAAATCGCCGTGGCACACCATCAGAATGACCAGGCTGAAACCGTACTGATGAATCTGGTACGGGGCAGCAGCCTGCGCGGAATTTGTGGAATCCGTCCGGTGCGGGACAATATTATCCGTCCGCTCTTATGTGTGAGCCGTGCACAGATTGAGGAATATCTGACATTGCAAGGACTTTCTTATGTGACGGACAGCACCAATGAAGAACTGGTGTATACAAGAAATAAAATACGCCGGGAACTGATTCCGTATCTTGAGAAGAATCTGAATCCCAATGCCGTACAGAAGCTGACGGAACTGGCAGACAGCGTTTTGCAGGCGGAAGAATATATTGAACAGCAGGCGGCAGGGCTGTATGAAAAGGCGGTTATTTTACAGCCGCAGGAAAATCCGTTAAAACCGTTCGTAAAGTTGTCGGTAAAGGCGCTGGTTTCTGCACCGCCGGTTTTACAGCAGTATGCTATCCGGCGGGCAATAGAAGCGGCAGCCAATGGTGCAAAAGATATTTACAGGGTACATGTCGGGGCAGTGCAGGAGCTTCTTGAACATTCTGTCGGCAAATGTGTGAGCCTGCCGTATGGGCTGGTGGCGGTAAGGGGATGTGATGAAATTACAATTGTGCAAAACAAAACGGCACACCTCGACAGCAGAAAGCAGTGTGGCGGTATACACGGCGGTACAGAGCAATGCGGAAGTATGCCGCAAAATCCGGCTGACAGTGCGGTGCAGATGCCGGATTTACGGGAACTTGAAAAAATATGGCGTGGGAAGAGAATAACTATTCCTGTCAATGAGCCGGTGTATTTTACACGGGTAAACGAATGCCGTAAGGCAGTGGTCATTTTAGAACAGGGCAGCTTATCAGAAATTTATGGAAATAACGACTATACGAAACTCTTTGATTATGATAAAATAGAGGATAATTTTTCTTTTCGTTTCCGGAAAACAGCAGATTTTATAAAGATTGACAGGAATGGCACGAAAAAGACCTTAAAAAAAGAACTGATTGATAAGAAAGTGCCAAGGCAGGTAAGAGATGCGGTTCTTCTGCTTGCCGTATCCGATGAGATACTGTGGGCGGCAGGTGTCAGACGAAGCAGTGCCGGGCTGGTTACGGATTCGACCCAAAGGATATTAAAAATAAGCGTAGTAATGCAGGAGGATAAATGAAATGGAACAGCACCATATCAGTGTGATGATATCAGAGGAAGAAATTGAAAAGAGAGTGTGTGAACTGGCAGCCCAGATCAGCAGTGATTTTGCAGGGGAAACCGTAAAACTGATCTGCATTTTAAAGGGCAGTGCTTTTTTTGCGTGTGAACTTGCAAAAAGAATTACCGTGCCGGTAATGCTTGATTTTATGCAGGTATCCAGCTATGGAAGCGGCACGGTATCAAGCGGAACAGTTCAGATTAAAAAAGACCTGGACGAGCCGTTAAAAGATGAAAATGTTATCATTGTTGAAGATATCATTGATTCCGGAAATACATTGTCAAGACTTGTTCCGATGTTACAGGAACGCGGACCGAAAGATTTACGGATCTGTACACTGCTTAGCAAGCCGGAACGCCGCGAAGTAGAAATAGATGTTGCTTATAACGGATTTGAAATTCCGGATAAATTTGTAGTCGGATATGGACTCGATTATGACCAGCATTACAGAAATCTGCCATATGTCGGTGTAATCGAAAGTGAATAAAGAATCAGGAGGCAAATTCCTCTCCTCGCCCTAGAGGAATGTGAGCAGGCTCACATGGATTTTGCTTCGCAAAACAAGGAGGAATATATGAATACAAACAGAAATAAAATGGGAGGAGTTGGCATTTATCTGGTGGTTATAGCGGTGATTGCCGTGCTTTATTTTGCACTGGCAAGACTTTCACCATCGTCATCATCATACAGCTACAGCAATTTCCTGTGGGATGTCCAGAACGGATATGTATCCAGCGTGTTAATCAAGCAGAATTCAGAAGTGCCGACCGGTGTACTATCTATTACCAAGACGGACAACGGCGAGGAACTGTTAAATGTTTCCGATGTGCATGAAATTGAACAGTTACTGCTGGATAACAATATCCGGTACACGTTAAAAGATGTGACAAGAGACAGCGTATGGATTACAACGATTCTTCCGTTTGGTATCTGTCTGGTGATTATTATTGTAATTATGATGATGACCAACAGACAGGCAGGCGGCGGTGGCGGCGCGAAGATGATGAACTTCGGAAAAAGCCGTGCCAAGCTGATGAACGGTACACAAAACCCTGTTACATTTAAAGACGTTGCCGGTCTTCAGGAAGAAAAAGAAGAACTTGAAGAAATTGTGGATTTCTTAAAAAATCCGGTGAAATATACAGAACTGGGCGCAAGAATCCCGAAAGGCGTGATTTTAACAGGTCCTCCGGGAACCGGTAAGACACTGCTTGCAAAGGCAGTAGCAGGAGAAGCGGGTGTGCCTTTCTTTAGCATTTCCGGTTCGGATTTCGTGGAAATGTTTGTCGGTGTCGGTGCTTCCCGTGTGCGTGACTTATTTGAAGAAGCCAAGAAAAACGCACCGTGTATCGTATTTATCGATGAAATCGATGCTGTGGCAAGACGCCGTGGTACCGGTATGGGCGGCGGACATGACGAGCGTGAGCAGACGTTAAACCAGATGCTTGTTGAGATGGACGGTTTTGGTATCAACGAAGGTATTATCGTGATGGCGGCAACAAACCGAATTGATATTTTAGACCCGGCGATTTTAAGACCGGGACGTTTCGATAGAAAAGTTGTTGTCGGACGGCCGGATGTACAGGGACGTCTTGAAATTTTAAATGTCCATGCGGCAAAGAAACCGCTCGGTGATGATGTGGATTTAGAAAGTCTTGCAAGAACCACAGCCGGATTTACCGGTGCGGATTTGGAAAATCTGTTAAATGAGGCGGCAATTAACGCAGCCAAGCGAAAAGAAAAATATATTACCAATGCAGATGTGAATTACGCATTTGTAAAGGTTGGCATCGGTGTGGAAAAACGCAGTAAGATTATTTCTGAAAAAGAAAAGAAGATTACGGCATACCACGAATCCGGACATGCAATTTTATTTCATCTGCTTCCGGATGTCGGTCCGGTGCATACGATTTCCATTATTCCGACGGGAATGGGGGCAGCAGGTTATACTATGCCGTTGCCGGAACGAGATGAAATGTTTAACACACGCGGAAAAATGCTTCAGAATATTATCGTCAGCTTAGGCGGACGTATTGCGGAAGAACTGGTATTTGATGATATTACCACCGGAGCATCACAGGATATTAAACAGGCCACAGAAACTGCCCGGTCAATGGTTACAAAATACGGCTTTTCATCAAAGCTGGGATTGATTAATTATGATAACGACAGTGATGAAGTCTTTATCGGCAGGGATCTGGCACATACCAGACCGTATGGTGAAGAGGTGGCTTCCCAGATTGATATGGAAGTAAAGAACATCATTGACGAGTGCTATGGCAAAGCCAAAAAGATGATTGAGGAGCATATGGACGTGCTTGAAAAGAGCGCACAGCTGCTTCTGGAAAAAGAAAAAGTAACCCGTGAGGAGTTTGAGGCGTTGTTTGAAAATTAGATTGTATTCAAAGGGTGGGGAAACGGTTGTGAAATATGCACAAAAAAAATCGACAAAATTCGTCAAGATTGTGAACACTTCACTTTGCGTTCATGATACTATAATTAACGTAAAAACCCCCCAATACATTATATATTTTTTGCTACACCCCATAATAAGTGAAATACCTTCTCCAAAAAGGACAGCCTTCCCCGGCTGTCCTTTTTACTGCTTATAGGGAGATTCAGGGGCAAAATGATGATGTTGTTGAAATCTATTGAATTTCGTTATATAATAAAGAATGTGAAATTAAAAAGAGGAGTCTGTCCATGAGAATTGTAAAAGCCATTGAAAATATGACAGCCAGCAATCGGAAGCTGATGTATATGTGTAATACACGTCCGGTATTAAAGACAGGGGCGTTATTCAGTGACGTTACAGAAGAATATAGAATACCGGCAGAACCGCAGCCGGGGGATACGGTAAAGCTTCGCTTAAGAACAGGAAGGTATAATGTGGATACGGCATACCTGTATGTAAACAATCAGGAGTATGAGATGTACCGTGTTGCCAATAATACACTGTTTGATTACTACGAGGCATCGGTGGAAGTGGCGGAAGAAAAGCTTTATTACTATTTTAAAGTCGTTTCCGGCAAAAATGTCTGTTTTTATAATCAGATTGGCGCGGCAAAAGAATTAAATCCTTTTTATAATTTTCAGATTATGCCGGGCTTTCAGACCCCGGAGTGGGCAAAGGGTGCGGTGATGTATCAGATTTTTACAGACCGCTTCTGCAATGGGGATAAAAGCAATGATGTATTAAATGATGAATACAGCTATATCGGGGAGCATGTCTGTCAGGTGGACGACTGGAACCGGTACCCGGCGCAGATGGATGTGCGTAATTTCTACGGCGGCGACTTAAAAGGCGTATGGGACAAGCTGGATTATTTACAGGACTTAGGGGTAGAGGTTATTTACTTTAACCCGCTGTTTGTATCGCCGTCCAATCATAAATATGATATACAGGACTACGATTATATAGACCCGCATTTCGGTGTGATTATATCGGATGAGGGAAAACTGCTCAGTGAGGGAGATCAGTGTAATACACATGCATCCCGGTATATGGACAGGGTAACGAATAAAAAGAATCTGGAAGCCAGCAATGAATTTTTTGCAAAGCTGGTGGAAGAAATTCACAAAAGAGGCATGAAGGTCATTATTGACGGCGTATTTAACCACTGCGGTTCGTTTAATAAATGGCTTGACAGGGAGCATATTTACAGTACAAGCCCGGAACAGTATGCATCCGGTGCGTATGAGAGCTTTAACAGTCCGTATCATACCTTTTTTAAATTCTACAGTAACCAGTGGCCGGATAACAACTCGTATGACGGCTGGTGGGGCAATGACACCCTGCCGAAGCTTAACTACGAGGAAGCGGATACACTGGAGCAGTATATTTTAGGTATTGGTAAAAAATGGGTATCCGAGCCGTACTGCGTAGACGGCTGGCGGCTGGATGTTGCGGCAGATCTGGGCAACAGCCGGGAATACAACCACCAGTTCTGGAAAAAGTTCAGAAAGGCAGTCAAGGAAGCAAATCCGGAAGCTGTCATTCTTGCAGAAAATTACGGCGATTCCTATGACTGGCTTCAGGGGGATGAATGGGATACCATTATGAACTATGATGCGTTTATGGAACCGGTGACGTGGTTTTTAACCGGTATGCAGAAGCACAGTGATGAGTTCCGTCAGGATATGCTTGGCAATGCGGGCAATTTTTTCGGGGCGATGCATCACAATATGTCCCGTATGGGTGGACAGGCAGTTGCGATTTCCATGAATGAACTTTCAAATCACGACCACTCGCGTTTTCTGACCAGAACGAACCACCGTGTCGGCAGAACGGCATCTGTCGGAGCAGAAGCTGCGAACGAAGGTATCAATAAAGCCGTCTTTATGGAAGCTGTCATCATTCAGATGACATGGCCCGGAGCGCCGACTATTTATTATGGTGATGAAGCAGGCGTGTGCGGCTGGACAGACCCGGATAACAGAAGAACGTATCCGTGGGGCAGTGAAGACCGGGAACTGATTGCATTTCATAAGGCGGCAATTGCCATGCATAAGTCACAGGAAGTTTTAAAGACCGGTTCTTATAAACCGCTTGTCGGAGAGTATAATCTGATTGCTTATGGCAGATTTAATCAGAAGGATGCAGTTGTAGTCATTGTCAATAATTCTGAAGATGAAAGAAGGGTCAGGGTTCCGGTCTGGGAACTTGGCATTACGGATAAAGATGAGATGGAACAGATATTTGTGACATTTGACGGCGGTTTCGGTGAGGAACAGCTTTGGTATACAGTAAACGGCGGCTGGTTGGATATCGGTCTTAGAAAGACTTCGGCAGTCGTGTTAAAACGTGTAAAATGGTAGAAAAACAATAGTTAGAAAGGCTGGTAACAGGAAATGGATAACAATGGAAAAGATACAAAAAGTTCAGTGAAACTGAACCGGAAAATGAGAATGTGGCATAAATACAGAAATTACTGCTTCGGAGCGGCAGGTGTGCTTGTGGCACTGGTTATCTGCGTGGCAGTTATCCGATTTATGGGAAGATCATCTTCCGACAATAAGCAGCAGGCGGCAGTACCGCCGACAACGGCACAGCAGACAACACAGAATGAAACACAGCCGGTAACACAGGCACCGACAGTGGCAGCAACAGAAGCACCGACAACACAGCCTGCAACAGAAGCTACAACGGCAGCACCGTCAAACAGCGGCATTCTTGCGATTGACGGACCTGCCGGAGAAGCAGATTTTACAACACAGGATTATTACAGTGATGCTGTATTGTTCGGGGATTCTATTATCGGCGGTATTCAGGAATACGGTTTCTTAAACAGCGCACATGTGGTTGCCGGAAATAACCTGACAACGACAAAGGCAGTTGCAGAAGTAGACAGCGTAGCACAGTTAAATCCTTCCAAGGTATTTATCATGGTCGGCTTAAATGATGTCAATTTCGGAAGCAAGAGCGCTGAAGCGATAGCAGAAGATTTAATTACACTGGCAGGAGCCGTAAAGGATAGCTGTCCGTCCGCAAAGGTATACATTTTATCCCTGCTTCCTGTAACAAGTGGGTTTGAAGCGCGTGATACGAATAAAATCACACAGTCTGCAATTGATGATGTAAATGATACGGTAAGTGTTCTTGCAGCTTCTGCCGGATACACCTATATTGATGTGGCTTCTGCATATAAAAACGGTGCCGGATACTTAAATCCGGATTACAGCACCAACGGCATGAACCTTCATCATGATTACTATGCATTCCTGTTAAATTCAATCGCAGAGGTAGCAAAATAATGAGATTTCACGTACTGACCCTGTTTCCGCAGATGATTCTGGACGGACTGAATACAAGTATTACAGGACGCGCAATCCAGAACGGAATTTTATCGGTAGATGCGGTAAATATTCGTGATTTTGCGGAAAATAAATATATGAAGGTGGACGATTATCCGTATGGCGGCGGTGCCGGACTGGTTATGCAGCCGGGACCTGTCTGCTCCGCGTATAAAAGCGTGACAGAGCGGATTGGAAAGAAGCCGAGAGTGGTGTATATGACACCGCAGGGGTATCCGTTTACACAGCAGATGGCACAGGAATTTGCACAGGAAGAAGATTTGTGTATTCTGTGCGGGCATTATGAGGGCATTGATGAGCGTGCGCTGGAAAAGATCGTGACCGATTATGTGTCCATTGGAGATTATGTGCTGACAGGCGGAGAACTGCCGGCAATGGTTGTGATTGATGCGGTGTCCAGACTGGTGCCGGGTGTTTTAAATAACAAAGAATCGGCAGAAACCGAAAGCTTTGAAAACGGACTGCTTGAATATCCTCAGTATACCCGTCCGGTGGAATTTGAAGGAATGCGAGTACCCGACATTCTTTTATCGGGACACCACGGCAATGTAGACGCATGGCGTCTTGAAAAGTCTGTTGAGCGGACAAAGAAGTACCGTCCCGATTTGTATGAAGCTTATGTAAAGGAACAGGAATCCCTGCAGGATAAAAAGAAGCATAAAAAATAAATTTTGGGGATTGACTGAAAAAAAATATTATTGTATAATTATCACTGTGCTTGTCGTGTAAAGGTGGCACAGTGATAATAAAAGATAAGAAATCTTAGATTTCTGCCTAGATAGCTCAGTCGGTAGAGCAGAGGACTGAAAATCCTCGTGTCACTGGTTCGATTCCGGTTCTAGGCACTTTTGCGGGTGTAGTTCAATGGTAGAACACTAGCCTTCCAAGCTAGATACGTGGGTTCGATTCCCATCACCCGCTTTTTGTGTACCCAAAAACAAATAGCTTTTATCGCAGAGCCGAATCTGATATTTGGCTCGCGATTCCTTTGGCATTAAAATGCCTGCGGAATGGAGATTAGTGAGATTATGACAAAAAGAACGAAAAGCATTTTAGAGCGGTTAGATGAGCGGTATACGACAGAATTCCGGTGCAGTTTAAATTATACGACACCGTGGGAGCTGCTTGCGGCAACCATGCTGTCGGCGCAGTGTACCGACGAGAGAGTCAATATTGTGACAAAGGATTTATTTGTAAAGTACCCGGACGTATCGGCAGTTGCACATGCAGATGTAAAGGAAATGGAGCAGGATATCCGCTCGATTGGATTTTACCACAGCAAGGCAAAGAACCTGATTGAAACGGCAAGAAGAATCTGTGTGGATTTTGGCGGAGAAGTGCCGTCTTCATTAGAGGAGCTTACAAGTCTTCCGGGGGTCGGCAGAAAGACGGCGAATGTCATCCGCGGCAATATTTTTCATGAACCGAGTATCGTAGTGGATACCCATGTCAAGCGTATTTCCCAAAGACTGGGTTTTACAAAGGAAACTGAACCGGAAAAGATTGAATATGATTTAATGAAGGTCCTGCCGAAAGACCACTGGATTGTATACAATATACAGATTATTACATTTGGACGGGAAATCTGTACGGCGCGTGCGCCAAAGTGCAGTGAGTGTTTTTTGCAGGATATCTGTAAATCAAAGGATAAGAGATAGAAAGTAAACGGGAAACGAGGATTGGTTATGATAAGGGACTATGTGGCACTGGATTTGGAAACTTCGGGGCTGAATCCGTCAGAAAATCAGATTATTGAAATTGGCATGGCAAAGGTCTGTGACGGCGAGATTACAGAAACCTACAGCCGTCTGTTAAATCCGAAGGAGAAGCTGCCGCAGCGGATTGTGGAACTGACCGGCATTACTGATGAAATGGTGGCAGGGCAGCCGCATGTTTCGGAAGTAATTGATGAAATTGTAAGTTTTATCGGGGATATGCCGCTTTTGGGACATAATATTATATTTGACTATTCATTTTTGAAAAAAGTGTGTGTGAATCATGGGATTCCTTTTGAAAAGAACGGAATTGATACCTTAAAGCTTGCAAGAAGACTGCTTCCTGAGGTGGAACATAAAAATCTGGATGTGCTTTGCGCATATTTTCAGATTAATCCGGGTAATTCGCACCGCGCCTTAGACGATGCGGTCAGCGCCCATCAGCTTTATTATAAGCTGTATGCGGTAAAGCCGGACGATGAAGGGTTTAGAGAAACCCTGCCGCTTAATTACACGGTCAAGAAAGATACACCGGTTACGGCGGCGCAGAAACGATATCTGGCAGCACTGGTTTCCTATCACGGACTGACACTGGAGCAGGACATTGACAGCCTGACAAAAAGCCGGGCTTCTAAAATCATTGATGGCATTATTTCGGAACATGGGAAACTGCCGTATAAAAAATAAAAAGTCTGTTTAATCGTAAGCGCAGTAAAAAGTTAGGCAGGTGAAGCCTCTCCGCGCTGGATGGCTTTTAACCGGGCAATAATCGGGTCTTTGGAAAGCGAGGAAAGCTGTTCTGCCTGTGCGATTAAAAAGTCGATTTTTTCAGGCTTTCCATATTCCATGTAATATCCGGCAAGCAGGGTATAGTTTTTACCGATGTCGGTATGGGTTGCGATGCCGAATTCCAAAAATGCGGCAGCCTCTTTTTTCAACCCCTGTTCTGTCAGTAGTTCAGCAATTCTTGCAAGGGAGCGGCTCAGTGTGACATAGTTGTTGTCATAATCGGTCAGCTCGGTTAAGTTGCCGACACCGTATTCCAATTTTAAATCGGTGTTGGTAAAACCTGACAGATTTAAAATCTTTTTTTCTTTTAAAGCTTCAATTGTATGCCACTCCTTTAAGATACGTTCATCCTGCGTATCCGGACAGGTCAGTGTATCCGGAATCCGGATGTAATCCAGTCCGGAAATATCTTTTTTCCGCACAGAATTGGCTTCCGCCTCCCGTTTCCAGAAGGTTTCATTGTTAATTTTCTCTTTTTTTGATTTTTTTTTCATATTATGTTGAAGCAGAAATAATATTAGTATAAAATAAGGCAGTATCAGTTTCATAATTTATCCTTTACATTGGGATAATCACAGAAATGGAGCAAGTGTGAAAAATCCTTAAATTCAAGATTTTTCACACGGCAGTTTTGTGCCGCAGGCGTCACAAAGCTGCGCTTATCGCAGAACTGAATAAATTCAGTCCGCGATTCCTCCGGCATTAAAATGCCTGCGGAATGGAGAAGAAAATGATTAATTTTAACAATAAAAAAAACAAGCAAATTTTTTCTGCAATTATCATTATTATTTTAGTATTGGCAATGGTTGTGCCGATGGTGGCATCAGCCCTGCTTTACTAATCATAACCTAAATAAGGCAAAGTGGCAAGTTTTACTTAAAGGCCTGCCGGAATGGAGAGTATATGAATCCGGGAAAAGTATCAAATTCGATTTTGAAGCGTTCCGTTTTAAAGCAGATAAAAAAACGAGAAGAATATGCGGCGAAACCGGCGATTGGTGTAGACTGTGCGTATATCAGCCTGCAAAAGAAAGACAAGCCTGCAGTGGTGAGTGCGGCAGCAGCTGCAACGGGGGACATTGCAGCGAAAAATCCGGTACAGCGAGCCGCCAATAATATTTATGCAGGCGGCGGAATTCCCGTGGCGGCGGAGTGTACGGTGCTTTTACCGCTGTCCGCAGAGGAGGCGAAGCTGCGGGAAATCATGGAAACGCTCCAAAAGCAGTGCGAACCGCTGGGTATCCAGATTTCCGGCGGACATACGCAGGGCAGTGCAGCGGTTTTAGAACCGGTTGTAACGGTGACGGTAATCGGGCTGTGTGACGGGAAAAATTTATCAGCGAAAAATATTCATCCGGGACAGGATGTGATTCTGACAAAATGGATTGGTATCAGCGGCATCCGGCAGATTATTGCAAAGAACCGACCGGAAATTTTACGGTTTTACAGAGAAGACGTGATTGAAAAGGCACAGGGAAATGCACAGGATTTGTCCGTTGGGGAAGAAGCGTTTCTTGCTGCACAGGCAGGCGTGACCGGTATGCACGATGTTTCTGAGGGCGGCATTTTTGCAGCACTGTGGGATATGGCAGAAGCCGGAAAAGTCGGACTGGATATTGATTTTAAAAAGATTCCGGTCAGACAGGAGATTATTGAAATTTGTGAAATTTTTGACGTAAATCCATATGAATTGGAATCTTGTGGTGCTTTGTTAATGACAGCGGATAACGGACATGATATAATAAAAATATTGTCTGATGCAGGAATTAAGGCATCTGTCATTGGAAGGACAACGGCAGACCACAATAAAATTTTGCGCAATGACGATGAGGTACGGTATTTGGACACACCGAACCGGGACGAGGTATATCGTTTTATATAAGTCTTGGATTACAGCGAAAGGCGGATGAATGTATGAGAGAAAAGATATTAAATATGCTGGAAAAAAACAGCAGAATCGATTTAAAAGACATGGCGGTTATGCTTGGCATGACAGAGGTGGAAGTCGCCAATGAAATCGCGGATATGGAAAAAGAGCATGTCATCTGCGGTTATAATACCCTGATTAACTGGGACAAGACAAGTGAAGAAAAAGTAACAGCCCTGATTGAAGTGAAAGTCACACCGCAGCGCGGATTGGGATTTGACAGCATTGCAGAGCGCATTTATAAATATGATGAGATTACATCGGTTTATTTAATGTCCGGTGGATTTGACTTTACGGTCATTATTGAAGGCAAGACGATGAAATCAGTGGCACAGTTTGTAGCCAATAAGCTTTCACCGCTGGATTCGGTACTCAGCACATCCACACATTTTGTACTGAAAAAATATAAGGATTACGGCAGGGTATTGGATGCAGAAGAAAAAGATGAAAGGATGCTGGTGACACCATGAGAAATCCATTGTCAAAGAAAATAATCGGTATTGAACCGTCAGGAATCCGTAAATTTTTTGATATTGTCAGTGAAATGCCGGATGCGATTTCTTTAGGTGTCGGAGAACCGGATTTTGATACACCGTGGAATGTCCGCGAAGAAGGCATTTATACGCTGGAAAAGGGAAGAACATTTTATACATCCAATGCAGGTTTAAAAGAACTGCGTGAAGAAATCAGCCGGTATGTAAACCGCAAATATGATCTGCACTATGACCCGGTGCATGAAATTTTTGTCACGGTCGGCGGCAGTGAAGCGATTGATGTGGCATTGCGCTGTATGACAGATCCGGGGGATGAGGTGCTGATTCCCCAGCCGAGTTACGTATCGTATCTGCCGTGTGCAGTCATGGCGGATGCCGTGCCGGTGCCGATTGAACTAAAGGCGGAAAATGATTTTAAGCTGACAAAAGAACAGCTTTTAAACAGCATTACGGATAAGACCAAGATACTGGTACTGCCATATCCGAATAATCCGACCGGTGCAATTATGACGAAGGAAGAACTGGAAGAACTTGTTCCGGTGATTATTGAAAAGGATTTATATGTGATTTCCGATGAAATTTATGCGGAACTGACATATGGAGGAAAGCGCCACTGTTCGATTGGTTCACTGCCGGGCATGAAGGAGCGGACCATTGTGATTAACGGCTTTTCAAAGGCATTTGCAATGACCGGCTGGCGCTTAGGCTATGCCTGCGGACCGGCACCGGTTATTGAGCAGATGGTAAAACTCCACCAGTTTGCGATTATGTGTGCGCCGACGAACAGTCAGTTTGCGGCAGTGGAAGCACTGAAAAATTGTGACATGGAAGTTGAAATGATGGTAGAGGCATATGATCAGAGAAGACGTTTCCTGCTCAATGCTTTTAAAGAGATGGGACTGGAATGTTTTGAGCCGTATGGCGCATTTTATGTATTTCCGTCAATTAAGAAATTTGGAATGACATCAGAGGAATTTGCAACAAGGTTACTGAGTGAACAGAAGCTGGCAGTAGTACCGGGAACAGCTTTCGGAGCATCAGGTGAAGGCTTTGTGCGCATTTCTTATGCGTACTCCATCGAAAATTTAAAGGTGGGATTAGAAAGAATACAGAAGTTTATAGAGTCCTTGGGAGGAAATGATGGCAGAATTTAGCGTAGAATATATCAATCCTTTTTTAATGGCGGCAACCAGCGTGATTAAAGACATTTGCCAGGTTGATATGAAAATTGGCAGACCATATGTAAAGACAACGGAGTTTGCAAGTGATTCCGTGATTATTATGATTGGTGTGACAGGAGAAGTGCGCGGACAGGTTTTAATGTCATTTCCGGAAGCGCATGCGCTCCATGTAGCCTCCAAGATGATGATGGGGATGCCGGTTACGGCACTCGACGATATGTCTGCCAGTGCGATTAATGAGCTGGGCAATATGATGATGGGAAATGCGGCAACGATTCTTTCGACAAAAGGCATTGCCATGGATATCACACCGCCGACTTTATGCCGCGGAAATGTTTATTTAAAGCAGTCTTACAGTCAGAATATCTGTGTTCCGCTGACAAGTGATGAGATTCATATGGAACTGGATATTGCAATTAATGTGAATTAATTATAATACACGGCGGAGGCATTGACGGATAGGACGGTGCAGTTGTGTAGCTGGTTGATTGCAGGATCAGAAAGGGGAAAAGATGTTAAATATTGTATTACATGAACCGGAGATGCCGGCGAATACCGGAAATATCGGAAGAACGTGTGTGGCGGCGGGCGCAAGACTGCATTTGATTGAACCGCTCGGCTTTAAGTTAAATGAAAAGATGTTAAAGCGTGCCGGACTGGATTACTGGGACAAGCTGGACGTAACCGTGTACGATGACTATGCGGATTTTCAGAAAAAAATCCGGGTGCAAAGATATATATGGCAACGACTAAGGCACAAAAGACTTACTGTGATGTGTCTTATGAGGATGACTGTTATATTATGTTTGGCAAGGAAAGTGCCGGAATTCCGGAAGAAATTCTGGTCGATAATGAGGAAAAATGTATCCGTATCCCGATGATTGGCGATATCCGTTCCCTGAATCTGTCCAATTCCGTTGCAATTGTACTGTATGAGGCTTTGCGCCAGCACAATTTTGAAACAATGAATCTGGAAGGACATCTGCACAGACTGCACTGGAAAAGTGAATGAATATAAGAATAGCATAAAGCAGAAGCGATGTATGGCAATACACAGAGATACCTGGAAAATCCGGTATTTCTGTGTATTTTTTGTGTAATAGGAAAATCCGATAGAATTCCCTATTACACAAAAGGCACTACGTGCCGATGATGCAAACTTGCGCGAAGATGTAGTTTGTCGCAAACGACCGCACTCGGCGCGAGAATGTGTTTTGCACATTCTTTTTTTAAAAATCACAGATTAATGATAAAAATTTTCAATAACGTCAATGGGCAACTTGCACAATAAAATGTTGTAAATCATGGCTAAATTATGGAAAAATCTAAAAGTAGTGCTAAGGTACTATGTTTGGTTCTGTGAAAAGATGATAAGATTATTGGCATAAGTGTCATAAAAACGCAAAAAATGCATAAAAAAGAAGCGGGAGGGAAAAGTAAGGATATTTGCAGATTTTGCAGCAAAAATACAAAGGAAAGTCATGATGCATCACTTAGGGGTTTCAGGTCAGGGGTTTGGACAGAAATAAGATGAATCATGACAAGTTGGAGGGTTTATGAAGGTGTGTATGAAAAAACAAACACAGAAGCGGTGGGCATGGCTTTTGGCGCTTGTAATGTGCCTCAGCGTGATTATGCCGACATCATTAATGTCTGCAAGGGCAGACGGAAGTTCAACGGTTGTAAAATACGAACACAATTTTACAACACAGGGAGTTACCAGTTATGACTTTTTTACAATTGCTGGAAGTGCAGGCTCGAAAAAAGGAACAGCAACTTATGACGGAGTTACATATACAACCCCATTAAAGATGGAATCAAGTACCAGTATTAAATTTACAGCGCCGGAAGCAGGTAAGCTGACACTGGTATTTGGTACAGAAGTTGATTCTGCAGCCGGTAAAAATGTCAAGATTAACGGAAAAAAGACAAAAATCGGTGATGATGGCGTATTGACAGTGGATATCAGCGCAGGCGATTACACCATTACAAAGGCCGATAAGATAAATTTATTCTACATCGTCTACAGCTATACAAAGCAGGGTTCTACAGAAGGAACGACAAAGCCGACAGAAGAAACAACAAAGGCAACAGAAGCAGAAACCAAGACTACGGAAGCAGCCACAAAGCCAAGTGAAACAAAACCAAGTGAAACAAAGCCGGACACAGGTGATACAACAGTAGAACAGGTTTCACTGATTCAGAGTACAGGCTGGCTTGAATCAGCATACGTAGAATGGAATGAAGCAAAAAATGCCGCTTCTTATAACGTATACGTAAAGAAAGCAGATGCAGCAGATACAAGCTATGAAAAGCTTGACAACGAGCTGGTTAGAAAATATAAGACATCAGACGGAAGTTCTGTATATTACAGAGCAGATGCGTTAGGACTTGCAGCTGGTGATTATGTATTAAAGGTTGTTCCTGTAGCAGCAGGAGCAGAAGCGGCAGACAGTGCAGCCGTAACGGAAACACTCAGTGTCAAGGCACATGACAGAACAGGCTTTGCATGGACCAACGGTGAAGCAAACGGTGCTTATCGTGACAATGGTACATTAAAGGGCAATGCCGTTGTTCTTTATCTGACAGAAGAAACCAAAAATACTGTTACCATGGACGTTGTTAAAAATGCCAAGGGTGCAACAGAAACAGCAACCGGTATTCAGGCTATTTTAAATCTGTATAAAAAGGGATACGATAACAGACCGTTAGATATCCGTCTGATTGGACAGGTAACAGATTTTGCAGTGATGGAAGGCGGAGATATGGTTGTCAGCGGAAGCAGTTCATCAAAGCGCCTTTCATGCGGTATTACAATCGAAGGTGTCGGTGATGATGCAACTGTTTACGGCTGGGGTATCCGAATTAAAAATGCTTCCAATGTAGAAGTAAGAAACTTAGGTATTATGTTAGTAGACAGCAGTGAAGGCGATAACATCGGACTTCAGCAGGATAATGACCATATCTGGGTACATAACTGTGACTTCTTCTACGGCGAAGCAGGCGGAGATTCAGACCAGGCAAAGGGTGACGGCGCTTTAGACTGCAAGAAATCGACATTTGTTACATTTTCATATAATCATTTCTTTGATAATGGAAAATGTAATCTGTTAGGCTTAAGCGAAGGCACAACTGAAGATTTATATATTACATACCACCACAACTGGTATGACCATTCGGATTCAAGACATCCGAGAATCCGTTTCTATTCCGCTCATGTATACAACAACTACTATGACGGAAATGCAAAATACGGTATTGGTTCTACAAACGGTTCTTCTGTATTTTCAGAAGGCAACTATTTCAGAAACTGTAAATATCCGATGCTGACTTCTATGCAGGGTTCAGATGTCATTGCAGACTGGACAACCTTAAAGAGAGATGAAGTCAACATGGCAACATTTTCAAAGGAAGCAGGCGGAACAATTAAAGCGTATAACAACTATATCGAAGGCGGAAACGGTTTTGTATCTTATCAGGAAAATAATACCGAATTTGACGGATATGTTGTAGAATCCGCAGATGAAAAAGTTCCGGATACCGTAAAGAGTTATAAGGGCGGCAACACCTACAATAACTTTGATACCAGCAAGGGTATGTACAGCTATACAGCAGATACGCCACAGCAGGCAAAGGAAAATGTTGAAAAGTATGCCGGCAGAGTAGAAAACGGTGATTTTAAGTGGACATTTACAGCAGAAGATGATGCTTCTTATGCACTAAATCAGGCATTAAAGTCTGCATTAAGAGCGTATAAGACCTGCTTAGTATCAGTAGCACCAAACAATACGGTTGTACAGAAGCCGTATATCGGAACGGGTGCAGAAGAACCGACTACAAGCCATAATACTTTAAATAAAGAAGATATGACACAGCCAGCTTCTAAGCAGGATGACACTACAAAGACTACTGAGAGCACGAAAGCAACTGAGGCTACAAAGGCTACAGAAAGCACGAAAGCAACAGACAGCACAAAAGCTACAGAAGCGACGAAGGCAACAGACAGCACAAAGGCTACAGAAGCGACGAAGGCAACAGACAGCACAAAGGCAACAGAGGGCACGAAAGCGACAGAAAGCACAACCGGCAGTACAACACCGGGACAAACAACAGGTGACAGCACATCTTATGATAAGACAAGCACCGCATTTTCAGGTGCTTATACATCATTGAGCAGTGTATCTGATTCACAGTATTTAAAGAAGCTGTATGCAGCACCACAGGGAAGTGCATCAGCAGACGGTACAAAGGATTCACCGCTTGATCTGGAAACAGCGATTGCAAAGGCTGAAAGCGGAACAGCAGTTATTTTATTAGAAGGTACTTATGCATTTGATCATCAGGTTACGATTCCGGTATCCAACAGTGGTACGGCAGACTGCTATAAGGTATTAAAGGCAGCAGATGGTGCAAAAGTTACATTTGATTTTTCATCACAGTCCTATGACATTAAGGATACATCCGTGAATGCAAGAGGACTTCAGATTGAAGGCAACTACTGGTATGTATATGGTATTACTGTATACGGTGCAGCAGACAACGGTATTTTTGTTGCAGGAAGCCACAATGTTATTGAACGTTGTATTTTACAGGCAAACAGAGATACAGGTCTTCAGATCAGCAGACGTTCTTCTTCTGTAACCAATAAGGAAGACTGGCCGTCATACAATTACATTATCAACTGTACATCATTTGATAACTGCGACCCGGCAACCGGTGAAAATGCAGATGGTTTTGCGGCAAAACTGACATGCGGCGAAGGTAATGTATTTGACGGCTGTATTTCATACTGCAACTGCGATGACGGCTGGGATTTATATGCAAAACCGGCAACCGGTTCAATCGGTGTCGTAACAATCAGAAACTGTATTGCATTTAATAACGGTACATTGACAAACGGTAATTCAGAAGCCAACGGCGATATGAACGGATTTAAGTTAGGCGGAAGCAACGGTAAAGTGCCGACACCGCATTTTGTATTTAACTGTCTTGCATTTAACAATGGAAAAGATGGATTTACAGATAACGGCAACGGCGGCGCATTAACATTAATGAACTGTACTTCTTACAACAATGCAAAGACGAACTTTAACTTCTACCGTACAACGGCAGGCGGAACATTCTTTAACTTACTGTCCGCAGGCGGTAACAGTACAGATAAGTTTATCGGAAAAATCAGCAACAGTATTTCATTCAGCAGTAAGAAATACTATCAGGTTCCGTTCTCTATTATGGGAACAGCCGTAACAAGCGGACAGAAGCTGGGTACAGTTGTATCAGACCCATATACATCAGGTGCATTTACATCTACAACCGCACCGGATGTTACGGTAGATATTGATACAATTTTAAGAAATGCTGACGGTTCACTGACAACAAACGGTTATCTGATGTCAACAGGTGATTATCAGTCAATGGGTGCAAAGTTTGGCGTAGAAAATCAGGTACTTGAAGTAAAGGCAAGCATTAAGAGCGAGCCGGAAACAAAACCGGAAGAACCGACAACAGCAGAAGATAAGACGGAGGCTGCAACCGAAGCCACAAAGGCAGAGGAAAAGACGGAGGCTGCAACCGAAGCCACAAAGGCAGAGGACAAGACCGAGGCCGCAACCGAAGCCACAAAGGCAGAAGACAAGACCGAGGCCGCAACCGAAGCCACGAAGGCAGAAGACAAAACAGAAGCCACAAAGAGCGGCAAGTCCAGTCTTTCAGAAAAGAATGACGTCAAAGGTGCAGAAATGTCTGTCAGCTTAAAGGCAGAGGACAATGTATTTGATGAAGATGACGTTATGCAGTTTACAGAATTAACAGAAGGCAGTGCATTTGATGCGGCTGTAAAAGCACTTTCTGATTATAAAGAAAAAATGGTAGTCGTAGACATCTCTATTTTAAGAGGTACGGAATTTGTTCATCAGTTCCCTGGCGGCGTTGAAGTAACATTAGACATTCCGGCAGGCTATGAGGAAGCCAATACAAAGGTATTCCGTATGGAAGCAGACGGAACGGCAACAGATATGCAGGCAGTCTGCAAGGACGGCAAAGCAGTCTTTGTAACCAACCATTTCAGTACCTATGTTATTGCAGAACAGGCAAAGACGGCAGAGGAAGCACCGAAGGTTGTAAATGAAAATGTTTCAACCGCACAGACTGAAGCTGCAAAAGCAGAAAATACAAAGAATGAAACCGTAAAAACAGGCGATACCGCCAATGCAGGATTATATGTAATGCTGATGGCAGTCATGTTTATCGGTGCAGGCGTTCTGGTCATCGGAAAACGTAAAGATTTATTTACAAAATAGAATTAGAAGCAAAAGTAAATATAAAGTTGTAAAAGACTGAAAATAAAAGCCGGCGTATAAAGTAAGCAGAAAAGCAAAACTATATACGCCGGTTTTTTACAGAGAATCAAAAATTATCTGCGTTGAGAAGTCAAGTGCCAACAGTGAAAGCCAATCCCGTCCCGTCCTCCGTCATACCGGCAAAAAATCATCCACTTTCCGAAGTCAAGTGCCAACGTTGAGGAAAGCGGATGATTTTTTACCTATTTAAAGCCAGCGTAAAGATAAACTCCGTACCGACGCCGACGGTGCTGACGACATCAATCGTTTCATTGTGTGCCTGTAAAATTTCCTTAGTGATAGAAAGGCCAAGGCCGGAGCCTTTTTTGTCGCGGCCGCGGGATGCATCGGATTTGTAAAAGCGGTCCCAGATTTTATCAAGACTTTCCTTTGAAATACCGGAGCCGTTGTCCTTGACGGAAATATAGGCTTTCTCACCTTTTTCCCGCACGGAAATGTAAATCACGGAATTTTCGTGGCTGAATTTAATTGCGTTGTCGACAAGGTTGTAAATAACCTGTCCGATTTTGCTTTTATCGGCTTTGACGGAACAGGTTTCCGCGGAAAAGGTCAGCTGGAACTGAATCCGCTTCTTTTTACACGTTCCCTCAAAGGTTTCAATCGTGTGCTTGATAATCAAATTGACATCAAATACGGACAATTCAAGCCGCACGGTTTTCGGGTCTAATTCATTCAGCGTTAAAATGTTGCTTGTCAGCTTCGTCAGCCGGTCCGTTTCAAACAGGACAATATCAATATATTTTTTTGTCATTTCCGGCGGAATCGTACCGTCTGCAATGGCTTCCAGATATCCCTTAATTGATGTCAGCGGTGAACGGAAATCGTGGGAAATGTTGGATAGGAACTTCTGCTGGAACTGGTCGGATTCGTCCAGCTTTGATGCCATATAATTTAAGGAAGCGGACAGCCGTCCGATTTCATCAATATCATTTTTGACATCAATTTTATAGGCGAGATTTCCTTTTCCGTATTCCTTTGTCGCTTTGATAATGCCGTTGAGCGGTTTGTGAATCTGGACAAAGTACAGTGCGATAAAGCTGAGGCTTAAAAGCATTACCATAACCAGTGTGATGTAGTTGGTATTAAAGGTTGTGTATACATTACCGGTAATCACATTTTCATCTAAATGCACAACCACATAGCCTTTCATCGTAAAGGAGCTGGTTATCGGTGCGAAGACACTTAAACAGGTACAGTCAAGCATACCGTAAAAATCGCCGGTCTGCGTGTGTTTTGTCCCCAGACTGGTATAATCAAAGCCATTAATGGTGTATAAAATATCTTTTGTGTTATGTTCCTGTGCATAAGCTGTATCCAAAATGATATTGCCTGCGGTGTCGATAAACATAATGCGTGTATCGTTGAGCAGGGCAACGGTTCTTAATTCGGTTTCAACGATACGCAGGTGCTCCTCGCTGAAATAGTCATCGGCGTATTCACTTGAAATCGACAGTGCCTGCTTGTACAGGGCATCTGTATAGTAGTTGTAAACCTTTGCATAGTCGATGCGGTAGCTGATAAAAGTCACGCCTAAAAAGCCGAGCAGGGCAACTGCCGCATAGACAAAAAGGTATTTGGTTAAAAGATTAAATTTCATAATTGAAAACAATCCTTTCCGGTGTTATGACGGTTTTATTTCATCTTTGTGGATTACCGGCGTGTTACGAACTTGTAACCGATGCCCCATACCGTTTCAATCGACCAGTTTGCGTGGTCTTTGATTTTTTCACGGATTCGCTTGATATGGACATCGACCGTCCGGGTATCTCCGATATATTCATAACCCCAGATGTGGTCTAAAAGCTGTTCCCTTGTAAAGACCTGATTCGGCGAAGAAGCCAGAAAGTAGAGCAGTTCCAGTTCCTTCGGCGGCATTTCCACCGTCTTTCCGCAGTATTGTACGGAATAATTGCTGAGATTGATAATCAGATCCGGGTATTCCACGCACTGCACAGTTGCACCGACCGGCGCGGATTCCGCCGGCATTTGGTAGCGGCGTAAAACTGCCTTGACGCGGGCAACCAGCTCCTTTGTTTCAAACGGCTTGATAATATAATCATCAGCCCCCAGTTCCAGTCCGAGTACCTTATCAAAGGTTTCGCCCTTGGCGGATAGCATGATAATCGGTACATTGTTGGACTTACGGATTTCACGGCAGACTTGATAGCCGTCAATACCCGGAAGCATTAAGTCCAGTAAAATGAGGTTCGGGCGGAAAGTGTCAAGCTGGAGCAGGGCACTTTCGCCGTCATAAACAATCTTTGTTTCAAAACATTCTTTTGTCAGATAAAGAGAAATGAGTTCTGCAATATTTTCGTCATCGTCAACAATTAGTATTTTTTGTTTTGTCGCCATGTAAAAATCCCCCTTTTATTTAAAATCTACAATGGTTACACCGGTGTCGCCCTCGCCGATTTCGCCGAGACGGAACGACTTGATATAAGGAACACCGCGCAGGTAGGCGGTAACGCCGTTTCGCAGCGCACCGGTGCCTTTTCCGTGTACAATGCGTACCTGCGGAATTCTTGAAATGTACGCATCGTCTAAATATTTGTCCAGTTTGGCAACCGCTTCGTCAACGGTCAGTCCCAAAAGATTGATTTCATGGGAAATCGAAGCCGCCTTGGACATCTTGATTTTGCCGGAGCCGCCAGCCCCCTTCGGTGCTTTTTTAGCTTCTTCCGGGTCTTTGTAGCCGACAAGAATCTCTAAGTTATTGATTTTTGTCTTGGTGCTTAAACTGCCCATCTGTACGGTGATTTCGCCCTTCGGACTTGGCGGTGCGGTCACGGTGCCGATTAAGTTCATGCTTAGAACGCGCACATGTGTGCCGACTTTAAATTCGGAAATGTCGTGTGCCTTATGTGCTTTCGGCTTTGCTGCCTGGACGGAAAGTTTTTCCTGACGTTTATTCATCTTGTCACGGATGGCACTGCGCTGTTTTTCCAGTTCTTTTACGGTCATGCCGTGCTTGTTCATCGTCTTAATCGTCTGGTCGGCATATTCTTTGGCATCTTTTAAAATCGCCGCCGCTTCTTCGTTGGCTTTGCGCAAAATTTTGTCGCGGCGTTCATCTAACCGGTCGGATTTTGTCTTTAATTCGTCCTTTAACTGCTGGATTTCCTGCTTATAGGCATTGATTTCGGCACGTTCTTTTTCAATCGTAATGCGGCTATGCTCCAAATCGGAGAGCAGGTCTTCAAACTGTACGTCATCGGCATCCATGCGGGCAGAAGCATCTTTAATAATATAATCGGGCAGACCGAGCTTTTTGGAAATCGCAAAAGCGTTACTTTTTCCCGGAATACCGATTAATAAGCGGTAGGTTGGACGCAGGGATTCCACGTCAAATTCACAGCAGGCATTTTCCACGCCGTCCGTGGTGAGTGCATACACCTTAATCTCGCTGTAATGTGTGGTCGCCATGGTTGTAATGCCGCGTTTGTGCAAATCATTTAAAATGGAAATGGCAAGTGCCGCACCTTCTGTCGGGTCTGTTCCCGCACCGATTTCATCAAATAAAATCAGGCTGTGTGCATCGGCTTCCTTTAAAATGCTGACGGTGTTTGTCATATGGGAAGAAAATGTACTTAAACTCTGCTCAATGCTCTGTTCGTCGCCGATATCGGCAAATACATTGTCAAATACGGCAAGCTCGGAGTGGTCGAGAGCCGGAATGTGCAGACCGGACTGCGCCATTAAGGTCAGCAGTCCCACGGTTTTTAAAGAAACCGTTTTACCGCCGGTATTCGGACCGGTGATAATAAGCAGATTAAAATTCTTTCCTAAATAAATGTCGATTGGCACAACCTTATGCGGGTCAATCAGCGGGTGACGTCCCTTTTTAATATTGATATAATTGTTGGTATTCATAACCGGGCAGCTGCATTTATATTGCTTGGACATCTGTGCCTTTGCAAAAATGAAATCCAGCGTAGTCAGTACCTGAAAATCCGTTAATAGTTCATCGGTAAATTCAGATGCCTTTGCGCTTAATTCTGCAAGAATGGCTTCAATTTCAGCCTGTTCCTTTAATTCAAGCTCGCGGATATCATTGTTTAATTTGACAACCGCCGCCGGTTCGATAAAAAGAGTTGAACCGGTTGCAGACTGGTCATGCACCATGCCGGGTACCTGCGATTTGTATTCGGCTTTGACCGGAAGACAGTATCTGCCGGAGCGTGAGGTGATGACAAAATCCTGTAAGCAGTTACGCACGGAAGATGAATTTAACATCTTATTTAATTCGGTGTGAATCCGTTCAGCGGCAAGCACCTTCTGACGGCGGATACTGCGCAGATTTGCACTGGCATCATCGCTGATTTCATCTTCTGAGAGAATACAGCGCTTAATTTCTGTATTTAACGGTGTCAGCGGTTCAAGTGCATGAAAATATCCCGTTAAGGAATCGGTGGTATCTTCGTAATAATTTTTTACCCTTGCCGCCGCGGTCAGCAGGGAACTGATATGCAGTAACTCTACCGTATTTAAGGAGCTGCCGATTTCAAGACGTTTTACGGAAGCGCCGACATCATGTACACCGCCAAAAGAAACAGCCCCCTTTGCATAGACACGGGAAAGGGCATCACTGGTTTCTGAAAGAGCAGCGTTAATATCGTGGATGTCCGTCATCGGCACCAGCTTTTTTAAGCGTTCCTTTGCTTTATCGGAAGCCGCAAAAGATACTAAGCGGTCAATAATTTTATCATATTCAAGAGTCGTTAAAGACTTGTAATTCATTGATTTCTCCAATCCGGAAATGCAGGGTCTTGCAGACACGGAATCTGTGGCATTTCCAGCACAGATTCCATTTTATTGTACCGCATTTGAAACAAAAATTCTACAGCGGATATAAGAATTTACAAGTAGGTCATAAATTGTTCATAACTGTCCGTTATAATAAAATTAATTTTGCAGTTCAATAAAAGTTAGGTTATGGTGACAGAAAAAATGGGAAACACAGAACACAAGGAAGAAGACTCCTTTGCTTTATATACGGAAAAAATCGTACCCAAGCCGTCCGTGAAGTACCGCAGACTAATCCGCGCGGCAAAGTTTTTTGCGGCGGCAGTGCTGTTTGGCCTGATTGCAAGCGGTGTGATGCTTCTTGTATATCCGGCATTGGAAAAAAGAATGGTTCAGAGGAATACGGACAAAGAAATTCTGACCATTGAAAAGGATGAATATCCGAGTGAAGAACAGGATAATACGGAAACAAAAGAAACGACAGCCGATGACAATTATGAGGCAGTGTTACAGACAACCGATGCGGCAGCTTTAAAAAATGTTGCTACGGCGGCGATTAAATCACTGGTATTAATTGACGTCTATAAGACCGATATGGGAAATATCCTGACGGAAACACAGAGTGCGACAGAAACGGTCGGACTTGTAATCGGACAGGTCAATTCAGAATATATTATTTTGACGAATGCGGAGGTTGTGCGTGATTCGTCGTCACTGGTCGTAAAGGTTTCAAAAGCGACAGAAGTCGATGCCGAGCTGGTTGGAAGCGATACGGATACCGGCATTGCGATTGTCAGTGTCAAGGAATCGCAGATTCCGTCCAAAGAAAGAAGTTCGATTGTAACAGCGCAGTTAGACAACTCTTACAGCATACAGCAGGGGGATATTGTCGTTGCGGCAGGCAGGCTTTACGGACAGAATAAGACGGTTGATTACGGCATGGTTTCAGGCATTTCAACAAAAAGCGGTGTCGATAACAGCTATGAGATTATCAGCACGGGACTTGCGGGCATAGAAGGCGATTACGGTTATCTTTTTAATATGAAGGGAAATGTTGTCGGCATTTCCATGAAGAATACAAAGACGACATTTTCAGTGCTTGGCATTTCGGATTTAAAATCAATGATACAGGAATTATCCAACGGGAACAGTCCGGTATATTTCGGCATTAAAGGGCAGAATGTAACCGGTACAATGGCAACGCGTTATGGACTGCCGGTGGGAATTTACGTAACGGATATTGAACTGGACTCTCCGGCATATGCGGCGGGAATCCAGCCGGGGGATATTATTACAGGGATTGACGGAAATATGGTTTTGACAATTCAGGCATTTAGTGAGAAACTATATCAGTGTGAAAGCGGTCAGCAGATTTCTATTACAGCCAAACGGTTTGGCGGGGATGAATATAAGGATATGACATTTAACGCCGTAATTGCGGTGAAATAAAGCATATAATCCGGCTGGCGGCAGGAGAAATGAGAAAAGGAAAGGGCAGATTATGCATTTTATTGAAAAATTTAAGGACGGAGACAGAATCTCCGATGTTTACCTTTGTAAGTCCAAATCAACAGCACTCACAAAGTCAGGAAAAGAATATGAAAATGTGATGCTTCAGGATAAGACCGGACAGATGGATTCCAAAATATGGGACCCGTCTTCCGGCGGTATCTGTGACTTTGATGCCATGGATTATGTTGCAGTAACGGGACAGGTTATCAGCTTTAACGGCGCATTACAGTTAAAGATTGAAAGAATCCGCAAGGCAGACGAAGGAGAATATGTTCCGTCTGATTATATTCCATGTTCTAAGTATGATATCGAAGAAATGTATACAGAACTCATGCAGTATACAGGCAGTGTGAAGAATGAGTATCTTTCGGCACTGTTAAAGAGCTTTTTTACAGACGATGCGGATTTTATTGCAAAATTTAAGAGTATCGCGGCAGGAAAGACGGTACACCACGGCTTTTTGGGCGGATTATTAGAGCATAGTTTAAGTGTAACCAGACTGTGTGTAAAGATTGCGGAAAACTATCCGTTTTTAAACCGCGATTTACTGATTACATGTGCGGCACTTCACGATGCCGGAAAAGTAAAGGAACTCGCACCGTTCCCAAAGAACGATTATACGGATGAGGGGAATTTCCTCGGACATATTGTAATGGGCTATGAAATGATTCAGCAAAAGATTGCAGGCATTGAAGGATTTCCGCCGGTGCTGGCTTCCGAAGTCGGACACTGCATTTTATCCCACCACGGTGAGCTGGAATACGGTTCTCCAAAGAAACCGTGTATTATGGAAGCGGTAGCATTGTCTATGGCAGACAATATGGATGCCAAAATGGAAACGTTTAAAGAGGCACTGGAAGCCAAAGACACCAACGAATGGCTTGGTTTTAACCGGTGGCTGGATGCAAATATCAAAAAGACACTGTAGAGGTAAATGTGAAAAGCGAATTTAAAAAAGACGATTGTGTGACACTGCACATTGAGGATATCGGAACGGGCGGCGAAGGCATCGGAAAAGCGGACGGATTTACATTTTTTGTAAAAGATGCCATTGTCGGCGATGTTATCGAAGCCAAAATTATGAAATTAAAGAAAAATTATGGCTATGCAAGACTGATGAAAGTGCTTACACCGTCTAAAGACCGTGTAGAGCCGAAATGTCCGGTCGCAAGGCAGTGCGGCGGCTGTCAGATACAGGAAATGCGTTATGAAGCCCAGCTTGCCTTTAAGCAGAAAATGGTACAGAACAATTTAGAGCGTATCGGCGGACTTTCGGACTTTGAAATGTACCCTGTAATCGGCATGGAAACACCGTATGCATACCGTAATAAGGCACAGTTTCCGGTCGGGGAAGATAAGGATGGCAATATTGTCATCGGATTTTATGCCGGAAGAACACATCATATTGTGGAGCAGACAGACTGCTGTATTGGTGCGCCGGAAAACGGCGAAGTGCTTCGCAAAGTCAAGGCATATATGCAGAAAAATCAGATTCGCCCGTACAATGAGGAACACCACAGCGGGATTGTGCGCCACATTTTAATCCGCACCGGCTATCATACTAAAGAGATTATGGTCTGTCTGATTGTCAATGCGGCCAAGGCTTCCTGCTTAAAAAATGCAGAACAGCTCACAGAATCGCTGCGTGAAATGGACGGCATGACTTCGGTGATGGTGAATTTCAACACGGAAAAGACGAATGTGATTCTCGGCAAAAAAAGCGAGGTGCTGTGGGGACAGCCGTATATTGAAGATTTTATCGGCAATGTAAAATATCAGATTTCACCGCAGTCTTTCTTTCAGGTAAATCCGATGCAGACGGAAAAGCTGTATGCGAAGGCACTTGAATATGCGGGACTGACCGGAAATGAAACGGTGTGGGATTTGTACTGCGGTATCGGAACGATTTCGTTATTCCTTGCAAAAAATGCGCGCAAGGTATACGGCGTGGAAATTGTGCCGCAGGCAATTGAAGATGCCCGCAATAATGCAAAGCGTAACGGTATCGACAACGCAGAGTTTTTCGTGGGCAAGGCGGAAGAAGTCGTACCGGCATTTTATGAAAAAGCCCTAAAGCAGGCGCAGGATTCGGAAGCCGGTAAAAGTATCCGCCCGGACGTGGTCGTTGTGGACCCGCCGAGAAAGGGCTGTGAAGAAGTGCTGCTTGAAACGATTGTGAAAATGCAGCCACAGCGGATTGTCTACGTAAGCTGTGATTCGGCAACACTGGCACGTGACCTGAAGTTTTTAAGCGCCAACGGCTACGCCGTAAAGAAAGTCCAGCCGGTAGACCAGTTTGGACATAGTGTTCATATTGAGACGGTTGTCCTTTTGTCCCAACTGAAATAAACGCCGGATGATTATATTAATGTCACGATTGAACTTGATGATGTGGATATAACATCTGCAGAGACTAAGGCAACATATGATGAGATAAAGAAGATAGCAGGCAGCCACAGTGCCCAGAAGATAAAGAAAGTGCAATTGTGGAGGCATTGAAGCATTTTAAGATGATTCAGCAGAAATAAAAGGAGTTTGATAAATTGGAAGTTGGAGGATACACGCATGAAAATTGTAATCATTAATGGAAGTGCCAGAAA